>Ga0257124_1000045_pt1 | contig 165833 bp, 175 predicted proteins | sample SI106_150metaG_FD_190154 | JGI IMG/M metagenome (GOLD analysis project Ga0257124, IMG submission 190154) | Marine microbial communities from Saanich Inlet, British Columbia, Canada - SI106_150 | ecosystem: Environmental > Aquatic > Marine > Inlet | place: Canada: British Columbia | collected...
TTCTCACTCTTTCTTTCGTTTTCTGCAAAAGATTTTTCCGACTTTTTCCGTTTACAGAAAAAAGCCCAAAACTCAATCACAGCCTTCCTTGTTTCAATTCTTACATGAAAAACTTAGGACTTTTTAGTGTTTTTCGTTCTATAAGAGAAGACTCCTTTGGAATTACTTCACCTTTGAAAATCGGAATAAAAAACACTTTTACTTCTCGCAAAACTTCCATAACATCTCAAAAATTTGTCGTTATGTGGCGGCTACTGTTTGTGATGGAAGAGGGCGTTAAAGAAAAAATGTTTATTAAAATAACTTTTACAACATTCACTTAGTGCCCCCCCCTCCCTAGGTACACGGGTCGTGTGCGCATATTTTTTGCCGATACAATCCCACACAACACAAAGAAAAAGCGGGTCTAGAACCCTCTTGTTTCTTTTGTACGTGGATCACTATAGAACATAGTGCACGTAATGGCTGGGGCGGAGGGATTCGAACCCCCGATGCTGGCACCAGAAACCAGAGCCTTACCACTTGGCGACGCCCCATAGCCGAACGCAGGGTAGTATTTTCTTTAAATATTTCAAGGGGGGCGGAGGGATTCGAGGATTTGCACCGAGCGAAGCGAGAATGCCAAATCCCTCTAGCGAATCCCGCAAAGCGGGATGAAGTGACGAGTACCCCCGATAGTAGACGAACGAAGTGAGTCGTAAGGAGAGTACCCCCGATGGTCAGTATTTTTTTAGAGTATTCTCCCTCTAGCGACCCCGCTCTGCGGGGGAAGTGACGAGCACGCAGGGTAGTATTTTCTCCAAATATTTCACCCCCATCAACTAGGATACGTATCCTAAGGATACGTATCCCGTTTCGCACCCCATCCCCATTGACTTTTCCCGCTTTTTGACTAGAGTCTCGGGGATATGAAATTCGAAAACTTAAATCTCATCGCGCCGATTCTCAGTGCGATAAAATCAAAAGGATATACCACTCCTACTCCCATCCAAATGCAGGCGATTCCGCCGATCTTGGAGGGGCGAGATATTATGGGATGTGCGCAAACCGGAACGGGGAAGACTGCTGCCTTTGCGATTCCCATGTTGCAGAAACTCTATGAAAACAAAGTCTCTGGAAAATGGCCACGAGGCATCAAAGTGCTCATTGTGACGCCGACAAGAGAGTTGGCGATTCAGATTGGCGAGAGTTTTACCGAGTATGGAAGAGGTTTGGGATTGGACCATGCGGTTGTGTTTGGAGGGGTGAAACAGCACGCACAAGTACGAAAACTGAAGAAGGGCGTTGATATTGTTATCGCGACTCCGGGGCGACTCCTCGATTTACAAAACCAAGGATACGTTCCTTTGCAGAATCTCAAATTCTTCACACTCGACGAAGCGGATCGAATGCTTGATATGGGATTCGTTCATGACATCAAGAAACTTATTAAAAAAATTCCGCCACACCGACAATCGTTATTTTTCTCAGCAACGATGCCTGATTCAATCATCAAGCTGGCAAATAGCATGCTCACGAACCCCGTTCATGTATCAGTGACGCCCGATGCGCCCACGGCTGAAATGGTTGATCACTCAATGTACATGGTTGAAAAAGCGAAGAAAAAAGACCTGCTTCGCCACGTGCTTAAAGATCCGGCTATTCCCTCAGCGCTTGTTTTCACCAGAACGAAACATGGTGCTGACAAACTCGCAAAATTCCTGAACGTATCCGGAATAAACACCGAAGCCATCCATGGAAACAAGTCTCAGAACGCTCGGCAAAAAGCGCTGCAAAACTTCAAAGCAAATCAAACCCGTGTGCTGGTCGCCACTGACATCGCGGCACGAGGAATCGATATTAAGGAACTCTCGCATGTGATTAATTTTGAAATTCCAAACGAACCCGAAACCTACGTGCATCGTATTGGACGAACGGGTCGAGCCAAAAACCAAGGAACGGCATTTTCTTTTTGTGATGAGAGTGAACGAGATTTTGTGGAAGACATCCACAAGCTCATCAATCAACAAATCCCAATCATCGAAAGTCATCCCTTTCATATAGACTTCGCTCCCAAAGGAGGCGCGAGAAAAAATGACTCTCGACCAAGACGGTTCCAAAGACCGCAATCTTCAGGTCGTCGACCGCCGGCGCGACGAAGTGGGTTCCGACGAGGAGGAAGACGATAATCTTAATTTTTCCTTAATTCCCACCCTTCCCTTTTCCTCTTTTTTGAGTGGAATATTTACATGACCCCTCGCTTCTTTCTCGTGGGAATTCTCATTCCCTTCCTTTGCTTTGCGCAAACCACAATCACCGAAATCTCCCCTGCCACTGTTGGAGACGTGAAGGAGTGGTTTGAGTTTACCGTGCAATCGAGTGAAGAGGTTGCTTTGGCAAACTGGAAAATCTCCAACGGAACGACTCATAAATTGTTTTCCGATTATGCGGATCGACTGACCCTGCACTCTGACGGAGTGCTGAATGAGGAGCTTGTATTTACCCCTGATCAAGAAATCGCCTACTTCTCGTGGACGCAATCACCCTTGAGTCTCCCCAACGGTGGGGGCACTGTGCAGATTTTGAATGGAGAAGACGAACTCCTCGATGCAATCACCTATCCTAACACCAAGTCGGGAACGAAAAGTGGATTTCCCTACGCGGAAGTCTGGAACCGACAAAACGATACTGTCTTTCCTTTGGTGTACAGAAGTGATGGCGATGCGTCGTTCCGCCACTCCAAGGGATTTGAGAATTACTCGATGCCGACCTTACCCAGCGATGTGGGGATCTCAATTAATGAAGTTTCGATCGATGGGAATTTTGTGGAACTTCATGTTTCGAGCGATGCTAATTTGAAATACATGGAGCTCAAGAAAAAAAGCTCTCCTCGTACAGTGCTATTTCAGACTTCGGATTTACTGGTGGAGAATGATGAACTCATTGTGGTCGAGACTGATCTATCGGGAGGGTCTGAAACATTTGAAGTCATCCTCTATTCGGGGACGAGTTGGGAGACAAGTGAAGATTTTGTCTGTTGGAAAAAGGGCGATCTCAGTCAGTCCGTTGCGAGTGAAGTGGAGAAGAAAGTGGCGAAAGGTGTGTGGTCAGGTGAGTGCGTTAACATTGAAGCCCGAGTGGAGAATGAATCGTTCGCACGCGATAGAAATGAGACTAATACTAAGGAAGATTTCCTGCGCCACTATCTCGGTTCACGAGGTGTAGAAAATTCGTTTCCGAACAACTTGAATCAAACTCCCACGGCGAAATTTCTCGTACAGGGCGGAGCCAAGATTCATGAAACATCTTTAAATTTAACGGGATTCGATGGAACGGTTCTGACCTCGACCGATCCGAATGGAAGCTTTGATATTGCGAGCTATCAGTGGAGAGTGGATGGGAAATCCTGTGGGGAATACGGGAGTGATTTCTGGGAGTGGCGACAGACGCGGATTGGGGAGAGAACATGCGAGGAAGAATCCACCCGCTCCAATCCAGACCGGATTTATTTTAACTTTGAAGAAAAAGACGCTTTCACGGTGACCTTGGTTGTTGAAGATTACTCTGGTGCCACGCACACGTTTACGCAGTCTTTAACGAAGGATCCATTCAATGTCGGAGCCGGATCCGCACCAAGTGCCTTTAATAGCAGTTTGAAAAAATGGATCGAGAAAGAACTCACCAAAGCTCCTCGCAATTCCGACGTTAAAGAAGGCGAAGTTGCTGATGATTTCTTTGCAGACTTTCTCGCCACCCTCGACATGAATAATCTCTCTCCTGATTATTCTGATTTCTCGACCTTCGCTCCGCCGGTTGAGGTTGTGGAATTAAATTTGTATCAACAGTCACTTTTTGAAAAAGAAAAATTTAATTCAAATCAAAAACAAAAAATATCAAAGAATATTGGTCTCGTTTTTCTAGAACCGTGGTGTTTTTAGATAATCCCGGGTTCCGGGGCCCCCGAACCCGGGATAGGGTTTAAATTTCTATCGAAGCTGCTGCCACTCCGCTGGGGTAAGAATCCTATGAAACTTATCCTGTGGGAACCCCACAACTTGTACGTTATCGATGAGAACTTGTCTGTTCGCAAGGATGTTGTCGTGAATTTCCTGCAACATTGGAATCAAACTCTGCACACGATTGAGCGTGTAATAATACGCGGTAACCTTTGCATTCTGCGTTACGAAATCCTGATACAACCGAGACTTCTCCGCCAAAAGTTTTTCAGCACTATCTCCATCAAGCACTTCAATGCTCAATGACAATTGTCGATCCGCTTCGAGCATTCCCGCTTCTGAAACCCTCGATTGTGCGGATGCCTTACTCAGTTCTGAATCGAGTGTCATCACGATTCCTTTCGATTCTTCAAGCAATCCTCGAAGCCCCCAAAGTGTTCCATCAATCTTTTTTGCTCTCAATTCTCTGTCCTCTGAAGAAAGTAAGTCTGCTGTCGTGAGATTAAAAAATCCTTCTGCTCGTTTCGCCCAATAGAGTGAACGAGAAAGAATCTGTGCATTTTGTGCCTGTCTCGTATTCTCCATCCAGTCAGCCCACAGTCCAGCTTTGTATGCATAGTTTTCAGCAAGGACACTTACTGTTGGAACATCTTTTGTTTCCACAGGCGTCTCTACTTCTTTCTCTACTTTCTTTGTTGCTTCCTTCTTTTTTTCAGGAATCACTTTCTTTTCTTCTTTTACATTTTCTCTTTGAACGGACGGATCATGAATTTTATTAAGAGGATTATTCGCTGGTCTCCAGATAACCCATATCAAAAGTCCAATAGCTCCAAGAACCAATGCCATTTTGAGAAAACTCCACGCTACCTTTTGGAAAATCCAAAAAACATTCCCATCGTTCTCAATGAGCAATTCATTTCCACTTTCGTCCACAACTTCCCCTTCCTCTGGAATGGCTTCCTCTTTTGGTTCTTCAACGGGAGCTTCTGTTTGTGCAGGAGCTTCTGTTACAGGAGGCGCAGGGGTCGTTAGCGTCTCTTGTTCAGGATTTTCAAAAGGATTCTCCGTCCCTTCGACTGGCTCTTGTGGAGCTTGTATTGGGGCAGGAGCTTCTGTTTTTGAAGGAGAATCAGAGAATGGATTATCCATTTACTAATTTTATCACTTATTCGGCATAAAGTCAATATTCTGACCCGCGTAAAACGCTGCGGCTATCGCATCAACGCCATCATCAAGCTTCGGTGCTTTCTCCAATTTGAACATCATTTGTGCCATTTTTTTCATATCCGGCTTTTTTGCTCGTCCATTTCCCGTAAAACACTGTTTTATTTCCACTGGTTTTGGCTCTATGATTTGTGCTCCATGCTCGTGAGCCAGCAGGATAAGAACTCCTCGCACCTGTGCTACTTGGATTCCCGTGGTAACGTTTTGGACAAAGAAAAGATCTTCAATCGAAACCACGTCAGGCTTGTGTTTGGCCAGAAGTGCTTTGAAGTCATTAGCAATTTCGAGCAGTCGATCCGCGAAATTTGTCTTCGGTTTTGTCTTGATCACCCCGAACGTTTCGAGTTTCATATCCCCCTTCTCTTTGGTCAGGACCGCAAAGCCACAGAGTCCGTATCCAGGATCGACACCAAGTATTTTCATCGTTCTCATTGTGGCATATTTTGGGTGGAAAATCGACTCAACAAACTTCCCCCCCACCTCATCCTTTGACTTGATCAAAGGATCCATGGATCCCCCAGTCAAGCTGGAGAATGAGGGGAGGGGGATGACAAAACGTGAGAAATACAATTGAAAATAACTGTTTTTTCATCAATAATGCGTGCAACATGAATATCGAAGAACAACAGAAACGATGGGAAGAAAACTGGAAACAGAACGCTCCGCTCTTTGGAACAAAGCAATGGGTCCCCGACCCTAACTTTTTATTTTTTATAGAAATCCCTCTCCCATCCAGCATGCGAACCGAGATGGAACAGGTCTTGGAGAAATTAAAATTCCGAGAATCTTTCTCACAAGGACACTGGATTGCCCCACAACGAATGCACATCACACTCGCCCTGCCCGGACGCATGGGAGTGCATTTTCAGCAGAACGAAGTGAGTTTTATGGAGAAAGCGATTGAGAAAATTTTAAAAGATGCCAAGCCATTTGAGGTAACACTGGGCAATGTGAATTGTTTTCCCGACAGCCTCTTCAGAGAAGTGTTCGATGAGTCGGGGGAACTGCAACGATTGCATGATGAGATTTGCAAAGCGATCCCCTTTTCTCAAACTCCAGAGTACCGATTTGAAAACTATAAACCGCATGTGTCCCTCTTTTATGGAGCCCATCACGCTGATTTATTGAACGAATCATTCGATCGGATGCTGGAACCAGCAACGATAAAAGTGGAAAAAGTGTTTTTTGGAAAAGCGAAAAACGAACATGGCGAATACGAAAAGCACATCCTTCGCGAGTTCTCACTTGCTGAATAACGACCATTGCGAAGCGCTTCTCTTTCCCATACAATTCAGCCTGAAACATGAACTATTTTCGAAATGCCTTCGCTCTTTGCTTACTTCTCACAGGAAGTTTATTTTTATCTGGATGCAGTGAGGAAGAAATCATGGAAGCCTATCACGATGCAAAAGCAATTCCTTCACAAACGGTCGTCAACACGATTGGAAAACTCGTCACGGCAGAATCTCTTTTTTCGAGTCCGCAATATGAATATACTCCTGAAAGTTTAGAGAAAATATTTCTCGAAAATGAATACATGATTCTTGTCGAAGATTACGAATTTTTTTACTGCTACGACAAAATGACACGGACGTTTCAGGACGTAGAATTTGATGGAAACTACGCTGTTATTGGAGCGAGTAAACTCGGAAGCAACTTGGTCGTGCAAGGAACCCCTCCTTTCCGTGCACAATGGAAAGATTTAAAGAAGCTCTCAGAATACAACCGTACAGCTCTTCAATTCGAATCTGTTCTCGACATTCGTGATGGAAACTGTTTTGAAATTGAACTCGATGAGGAATACCTCCAATCGCTTCCTCAAAACAAACTCCTCCGAGAAATCCCAACAGAAAAAAGCGAGTGGGCAAAAATGTGGAAGGAAATGAAAAACTTTACGACTCCGATCGAAGACCTCGTTGACTCCATTCGTTCAATAGGAGAATCAGAATTACAACCAGAGTAAGGAATAAGAGTTTCGGGTACCCCGTCACAAAGATAGCAATCACGCCGAAGATTCCTGAAATCGCAATCATCAAAAGTGCTGTGCGTTGTTCGCCTATTTTGCGAGAGAGATTGTGATGAAGGTGTTTTTTATCGCCTTTAAAGGGAGATACTTTTTCTTTAAATACTCGACGAACGATCACAAAAAACAGATCAAGAATGGGAAGTCCGAGAACAAGGAGTGTCGTTGCAATTTTCGTTCCTGCGAAAATAGAGAGTACGGCGAGTAAGAATCCCAAGACCTGTGACCCACTGTCTCCGAGGAGTATCTTTCCGCGCCAGAAGAGGAGGAATGCTCCCCCACAAATCCCTGCCAAAAAGAAACTCGCAAGCAAGAATGATTCAAGTCCCGCTTCCCACGCAACTTCTTGTCGAACAAGTCCAAAGATTCCGAGTGTCAAAAATCCAATTCCAGAAACTCCAACGGACAACCCTTTGATTCCATCAAACCAGTTCATGGCATTCTGAATCAGCATGATCCAGACCACCGTCAGCCCGAATGAAATAATAGGTAAAGTTGTCAGATCAAAACTCGCGCCCTCTAGGAACGGATTCCCAACAAATGCGATCCGAATCCCGTAATAAAAAACGATCCCCGCAGCAAGTAAGTGAATGAGACCCCTAATCCACACAGGAAGTGGGCGTATGTCATCGATAAAACTTATCACTCCGAGTAACGCCAATGGAATACTCAGAAACCAAAGCATCGGTTCGGTCACAAAGAAAAGAATACTCAAGACAAGTATTACAAGTCCCCCAGGATACGGAATTCTTTTTCTCTTCAATCCATATCGATGTGGGAAATCAAGGAGTCCTAGTGCTGGAAATATTTTTACCGCCCCCCATGTGAGAATGAGAGATAAAACAAATCCGATCAGAAAAAGGAATGATAATTCCATCGAGCCGATTATTAGTTATCAGTTAAGAATTATCAATCTATTTTCATATTCGCTATCTCTCGGGGGTTTGGGGACGAGAAGTGTTTGAGCGCCAACGGGACTCGGCAATTTTGTGCTATGCCAATGAAAGCGAGTTTTCTTGTCCCCAGAACTTTTTGGTTCTTTTTAGTTATAAAAAGAACATTCTTTTCGATATCCATCCACAATAAAAGAAGGGATTTCTCCGTTTCAGTCGGAATGACAGGAATGAATTTTTTAGCTTTCTAACTGTCCCATCGCCACGATGTCATCATGTCGCCCTGCCATTTGGTAGAGCCACTGTAATCGTGCCATTATATTTTTTGGAGTGGTGAGAAACGCTTCCGAGTGGAGAATTGAAAATACTTCTCGTGAAACTTCAGCCTGAATTTTTCGTTGAAGCTGAATCCGAATTTCTCGCGGAACACGGTCGAGCATGTAGAACGCTTTTTGCGATAATTTCTGATCTTTTCCAAAAAGAATGTCCACCAATCCTGGAAGTGATCGAGCATCTCCAAGTTTCGCAAGCGCCACAAGTGCGTGCAATCGAAGATTGTCTGACTCGTGATTCATGAATTCGTGCAATGTGTCTTTTTGCATTTTATCTTGCACCTCCCCAATCGCATACAGCGCTGAAATCTGATGCTTCACTTGTTTGTTCGCTATCAATTCTTGCAAGATCGCTCGCAGTGGTTCTTTTTCTTCAAATTTCCAGAGCGCAATCACCGCATGTGATTTAATTCGTGGATCACGGTACTCAAGATACTTTCGTACATAGAAAACAATTTCCGGATCATCAAACATTCGGCATGAACGAAGATACACTGACTTCAATTTATCGTCTGCCTTTCTCATGTTCTTTAAGAAGAACGGAGCCACCTCATGATTCGGAGAATGCTTAAAGATATTCATCACCAGTAACTTTTTGAAGTGAGGATGTTTTGCTTTCGCAAAAAGTTCTTGAAGTGTTTCTCGCAGGTGATAGTGCGTGAACGCGTGATCTTCCCAGTACGAAGTAGGGATGTTCAGATGAAAGAGCGAATCTGCGACTCGCATCTTTGTTTCTAAATTTTCATCCTTGTCTCGCAAGATATTCAAGTAGGTGTGCACAACCCGTGGGTCATTGATCGCAGAAATAGTATGGATAATTTTCTCTCGAATAAGATCAATTTCATCTCTGTGCTGAAGTTTCTGCACGAGAATATCGGCTCGATTTTTGTGCCCCCTTTGTCCTAAGACTTCAACAGAGTGCAATTTTCCTTCGATATTTTGTTCTGATTCCAAGTTCGCTTTTGAGAGCTGTGTAAAACTTTTCCAAGAAGGAAAACACGTCAGTAACAAGATCACTGTCACTCCTGCCGCCACGGGAAAGATAAACGCACTCGGAACGAAGAAAAGAAGGAGTACTCCCAATCCAATTCCTAATGGTCTGATAATTCCTTCTAAGAAAAGTCGAATTGATTCTCTTCGATGGGAGAACACTGAATAAAAACTAATATGATACGCCGACTCTCCAAGGGAGTGCGTCCCATGTTGTAAGGCTCTGGTCAGTGCCACCCCTCCGTACCCCAAGACCGCAAGTGCGAGTCCCGCAAGAAGAAGGAAGAAGTACGTAAACATTGATCCGATCACTCCAAAGTATTGCAACACTCGTGGAGTGAGAAAGAACTGAATACACAGCGCGAAGAGCGCAAAGAAGAGATGAAAGACTCCCAAGTCATGCGCGAGTGATTTCCGCATAATAAGTTGCGAAGTGATCGTCTCTACTTTTTCTTGTGTTGCATGTTGCACGTCCTTTGCTTTGTCGAGTACTTCGGTAAAGAGTGATGCCTGCATCGTTTTTGCGGGCACATGAACTTCGTGATGTTCTCCTGCTGGCACAATGTGTGACTGAATCTCTTTCGTAAATTCAAACTCAATAATCGTAAACACAACCACTTGTAAAAGCAGCATCACCAGCAAGTGTTTGAGAAATCGAATCTTTCCGATTCCCTGAAGTCCTTCTCCAAGCGGATTTTTTTGATGCGATATGTTCACTTTTGGCTTGAGAAACGTTGGAATTGTATGCAGAATTTTCGGCATAAATATGATCAAAAGCCCAATCCCCAATAACGATCCCATCCATAACCACAGCACGGATTGATCCGTAATTATATCGATAAAGAAGACCATTAAGGCCGCTCCTACCACTGATCCAATCGTAATCGCTGATTCGATCTTTGGCATAAATCGCTGTGCTTCCGACGGAGAGAACAGATGTTCTGTGAGTCGATGAAGGGCGATATTAATCTGCGAGAAGAAGAGATCTTTCGCAAAAATCACGAGAATGAAAAACGCCAACTGTGTCGGTTGGAAAAAGAATGATCCTCCCACCAAAACTGCAGTTGCTGAAATAAGGACGAGTAAGAATGTTCTCAGAGACAAACGCGGAAAAAGGAAACTTGCGATTCCCGATCCCACCAGGTACAACCCTGCATCAAACAGGAAGAACCATAACAAATTGTGAATTCCAAACTGCTCTACGAAGAGCGCTGTAAGAATAATCCAAGAGACAATAAACCCTATTTGAAAGAGAAATCGAGCTCCCCAACAAAGTTTCAAACGCGAGGATTCGAGTTCCGTTATTCCGAGTAGTTTTTTTATATTTATTTTAAACATTCTTTATTTTTGTCAATTTCATGACTTACTACATGATATTATAACACAAAACACTCCCTTTTACAAGGGTTAAACTAGAAAAGTCCATCATCTGAGATTCCCTATTATTCTCTCGTATTTTTTTTTCTTTTCTCAAAATTATGCTATAAAAAGGAAAAGCTTTTTTTTCCCACAAAGATGACTTTTTCAGCACACACTTTCGAGACCAATCCATCAGAAGGAAACCTCGGTTTCGCCTTTCGCGAAAACATTGCCGAAGGCCAAGAGGTATTTTTCTTAGGAAAATTTCATGAAGACGACGTTGACGCCAAAACGGTTGCCGAGGCAATCTTTGGAGCCGCGGTTGAAAGCTTCACGAGTTCTAAGTCTTCGGATGCCTATGATAAATTCGAAGATGCCCTTAAGGCAGCGAACCTCGAAGCACAAAAAAGAAAAAAGAATTGGAAGCAAATACCTGACATTGTCATTGCATTTTTTGATTTCAATAATCTGTATCTGTCACAGTCTGGGGAATGTGAAGCTTATTTGATTCGAGGAACAAGCGTTTCTCAAATTACAGAAACACCTGAAAATGAAGATTCCCTCTTTTCAAACATTTTGAGCGGACAAGTATCTATTGATGATGTGGTTATCCTTTCTTCAAATAGATTACTCCGTGTTATCACCGCAAATCAAATCGTTGATACACTCAGCCGAAGTGATTTCGGAGAAGCAATTGGACTCTTGCGACACGAACTCCAAACGGCAAGCGAAGACGACACACTCGTCACGGCTGTTGGAATTGGGAAAAAAGAAACCTCACAAAGTGCAGGATTTTTATCAAAAGTAGTATCAAAAGGAAAACAAGTACTCGCACACGAAGACGAACCAGCACCAGCTGAACCAGTTGTCGAAGAAGCGGTTGAGGATGATTTCGATGCGGAAGATTTTGAAGAAGAAAACTTCGAAGACACACCCGCTGTCGAAGAAGAACCACTCAAGGTTGGTGACTTACTCAATAAATTCAAAGGACTTATCGGAAAACTCCCGTTGCCAAAGAAAAAAATAAAACCACAGAAAAATCTGATGGTGATTGCGGGAACGGTGCTTTTGATTTTGATCGTTGGGATCGGAATTAAATCTATCGCGGGTTATGAATCAACGGATACAAAAGCACTGCGAGAACAACTCTCAATTGCGCGTGAAGCGCTTGTACAAGCTGACACTTTCCTTCTCCAAGGAGAACGACAATCTGCTTCTGAATATTTACAAAAAGCTCAAGGATCTGTGCAAATGGTGCTCAGTTCTAAATCAAAGAGTTTCCGATCAGACGCACAGTTCTTGCTTGCTGATATCCAAGAAAAACAACTCCAAGTTGAGAATGCACGAAAAGTTACACCACAACTGTTGGCTGACTTGGGAGTTAAGAATGACAACTTAGAAGCGACCGGACTTTTGGAACTCAGTGGGAACTTATACGTTCACGATCTCAAACAAGTTCACAAAACCGTTCGAAACATTGTAGAAAAAGGACTTCCCCTTTCTGAAAAAGAAACAATCCTCGCGTCTACGACACGAACAGATCAAAACACACTCCTCTTTCTTACCGATGCTCCAAAGGTGGTTGAGTACCGAGAAGGACTCATCACACAAATGGGAACTGAAGACGAAACATGGAAACGAGGACTCGATATCAAGACCTACGGACGATACGCATACATCCTCGACCCCGTCGAGAATCAAATCTGGAAATACGAACGACGACGAGCGAAATACTCTCCTGCGATTGCGTATAATCAAGGCGCTGACCTTTCTCGAGCGATCAGTATGACAATTGATGGTGGAATCTACATCTTGTCTGATGACGGAACATTGCAGAAGATTTTCCGAGGAACAAAGGCTGATTACACATTCCGAGACCTTCCTTCGATTCCTTTCTCTGGACAGAATTTAAAACTCTTCACAACACCAAATCTCGACTTCCTCTACGTACTTGATCCAGACAACGCTCGGATCTTGGTCTTCGTAAAAGGAGAACGATTCGCGACCTACAAAAAACAAGTACTCTTCGATCTTCCTGATGCGCGAGACTTTGTGATCGATGATTCTGGTCAGAAGGTAAACGTTCTTACAACAGACAAGATCTACGAATTCTCTCTCTAAACGATGACAGAAAAAACGACAAAAATTAAGGTATGCCACGGGAATGCGTGCCGAAGGAATTTGGCTCCCTATTCTTTGGAGCGAGCAAAGAATGATATCAAAGCGTTGAAACTCGATCACATTGAATGTGAAGAGTGTCCGTGTTTGGGGCGATGTGACAAAGGTCCCAATGTCGTCGTCGAACAAGATGGAAAACAACAATCGCATTCTTACGCGACCCCTGTTGAAATGGGGAAAATCATTCGCAACATTAAGAAAAAGAAATGAATATTTTTCAGGGAACATTGCGAGTCGAGTCTATCGAAACAGTTGCCCGTGATACAAAAAAGTTTCGATTCTCTGTTACGAATGCCCAGACGCTCGTGCCCAGTGATGAGAAATTTGAATATAAACCAGGGCAGTTTTTGTCTTTAAAATTCAGTGACACCGCGTGGAGAGCGTATTCCATGGCTTCAAACCCAAGTGACGAACTCATTGAATTTGTTGTTCGGTACGTTCCGAACGGAACGGCTTCCGATGTTTTTTGGAAAACAAAAGTCGGCGACACGTTCGAATTCAAAGGTCCTTTTGGAGAACTCTGCCTTTCAGAAACCGAAGATGCACATCTTGTATTCTGTGCAACAGGAACAGGAATTGCCCCCTTCCGATCAATGATTTTGGAAGAAGTGAAAAAGAAATCTCCACGAAAAATGACCCTCCTTTATGGTGGACGAAATGCGGAAGATATTTCGTATCTCGATGAAATGTCAAACTGGTCAGATCAGTTGGAAGTGAAGCTCGGACTGTCGAGAGAAGAATCTACCAACATTAATCTCCCGTGGAAACCCTGCCGTATTACGACCTTTTTGGAAGAAGAAAATTGGGGAGAAAACGCAGAGTTCTACATCTGCGGAAGTGGAAGTATGGTCAAATCAGTAAACGAATTATTGGAAGCAAAGAACATCGAAAAAGAGAAAATTTTTATGGAGCGGTTTAACTAGGAACCCAATCCCGGGTTCGTACCGAAAGGTCCTTTTTTGAACCCGGGATTATTTGTGTTACTATCCAAGAAATGAAAAAAATTATTTTGTTTTCCCTTCTCACCTCGCTCCTGTGGGGCGGAGTATCTTTTGCAGATTGCGATACTGGTTGCGCACCTATTGGCGAAATGTCGAAATGTGAAGAGACTTTGAAGACAACTCAGGCTGCATTTACGGCAGCAGAAAATACTGCAAACACGACTATAAAAGGACTTCAAGACGAAATAAATGTATTAACAAGTGATTATCTCACCTGTAAAGCCGAAGAGAGAAAAAACTATGGCACGGTTCTTACTCCTGAACAAGAAGACGAAATTGAAAGCCCTGCTAAATGTGATTTTGAGAAATACAAAACTGATGTAACGGCCAAAAAAGTATTAATAGCTGATGCGGAAAAAACAAAAGAGGATCCCAAAGAAAAACTCGATTGTGCAAAATATTCCTACACAAAAGCAGCACTCAATCTCATAGGAAATGAGTTTGATTCATTTGATATTGAAAAAAACCTCAATGTTGGAAATGAGGCAAGTCTAGACCTCGTTAAGGATGTAAACAAGAATGAGAATATTCTCAAACGCGTACTCAAGCTTCTTACACAAGTCCTCGGAACCTTTGCCGTCCTCATGCTTATCATCGGTGCTTACTATCTCATCACTTCACAGGGAGACGAGAGTCAGCTTCAAAAAGGAAAAAATATTTTCTTCTATACCATCATTGGACTCCTTATTGCCTTTATGAGTTTCATCGCCGTTCAGTTTGTTATTTCTGTTATCTTTACTACCGCTGCATAATGAAAAAACTAACGTTCCTTTTAGCGCTTTTCCTTTTTTCTTCCCTCCCGACAGTCTTTGCTGAAAATTGTCCTGCGAAAACACCGTGCGGAGGAAATGATGCCGGACAAACCTGTATCCAACTTGTCGGAAAAGATACCTGTGATAAATGTTGTTACAAAATCCCCTTACGAGAATCTATTGGAGAAACAACCGTTCTCTCTGGAAGTAGTGGAATGGATTTGGTGACCCAGTACATTGCTATGATTTACAAATACGGAGCTTCTATTTTGGGAATTATCTGCGTACTGATTATCGTTATTTCAGGAATTCAAATCAGTATGGGGGGAGCACAGTCCGACCTTGTGGCTTCTGCAAAAACGAGAATATTCCAGGCACTTTTAAGTCTCGCTATCCTCTTTCTCTCAGCGGTTATTCTCAAGACGATAAACCCAGGGTTCTTTACGCTTGGTTAGCTTGAAAAGTGTATTTCATTCCCTCGAAAGTCTTCCTCCACGAAGGTTCCTTTATCGAAGATTAATTGTCCTGCGATAAATGTTTTTTCAACGTGCCCCCCTACTTCTCGTCCATCAAATGGTGAATGTTTTGCCTTGGAAAAGGATTGTTCCGCGTCGATAACACTCGACGTTGGGTCAAGAAGCACAAGGTCAGCATCGTATCCTGACGTAAGAAGTCCTTTCTTGTCTTGAACGTGAAAGAGTTCCACCGTCTTCTGGCTTGTCATGAAGGCGAATTTTTGAAGAGAGATGTTTCGTTTTTGAAATTCTGTGAAGAGAAGTGGCAATAAAGTTTCTACGCCTGGAACCCCGTACGGCACGGTGAGGCTTTCTTTTTCTTCCTTGGTGTGCGGTGCATGATCAGTCGCAAAGATATCAATGGTGCCATCTTCTACGCCTTCCCAGAGCGCATCTTGGTCGGATTGTGTGGCAAGTGATGGTTTCATCTGTGCAGAGTCTTTTTCAGTGAGAAGTAGATGGTGCGGGCAGGCTTCTGAGGAAATCTTGTCTGCGTATTCCGATGCCTTCAGTTCTCGAAGAAGAGAAACTTCTGAAGCCAAACTCACATGACACAAATGTACTTCGCACGGTGCGCCTTCTTCTTTCCATATTTCAATAGCGCGTGCAAAAGTCTCTCCCTCCGCATGCAAAAGCACTCGTTTTGCCGTATTGAAGATTGTGCGCCACGTATCTTCTTGGTCCATCTTCAAGTCCCCTGTTGTGTCATTAAGATACAATTTCACCCCGGGAACATTTGTTACTTTTTTAATTTCCTCCGCGTTCGCCATCCCCGCTCCGAAGTAAAACCCAAAATTCGCACAGGACTTTTCACGGGCAATCGCTCGTTTTTGTTCTAAATTTTCAATCGTGAACGTTGGTGGCTTCGTGTTTGGCATTTCAAAGAAGGTCGTCACTCCTCCCGCAACCGCAGAGCGTGAACCGGTGAAGAGGTCTTCTTTATGTGTCAGTCCGGGGTCTCGGAAGTGCACATGCGGATCAATAAGTCCGGGGAAAAGAATCTTCCCAGTCCCGTCTATGACCTCTGCGTCTTGAATTTCGTTTTCAACAATTGTTCCGTCTTTAATAAAAACATCTCCCACTCTGTCTTGTGTTGCGTCAATAATTCTAACGTTCTTGATTTTGTAATTCATCGTGTGCATTTCAGCATGGTTTTCTTTTTTTTGCAAAAAAAATGCCCCCCTTTGGTCATTCCGGCTTGCCCGGAATCGGATAAAAACTTGGCATCTGGTTTAAAGCGCTAGCGCCCAACCTGTGTAAATTCTTCGCTTTGCTCTTTATCCATATAAAAAACTTGAGCGATTCTGGTCAAGCCAGAATGACTGGATAGGATTAAATCAACTCCAGTCCTCGTGCAATAAGTGTCATTCGTACAGGCACTCCATTCTTTGCTTGCTCGAAGTATTTTGCTTGTGGCAATACATCCACTTCTGCCGTAATTTCATTTACTCGTGGCAGTGGATGAAGAAGAATCGCATTGGGTTTCATCTTGGATACTTTTTCAACATCGAAGATGAAGGCATCTCGCAGTCGCATGTATTCGTCTCTATCTTCAAATCGTTCCTCTTGTACTCGCGTATCATAGATCACATCGGCATTAGAAATGATCTCATCATTAAGTTCGTTGAATTTTTTGTCCCCGAGTTCTGGTTTGAAATGAGAGTCTGGAATGTGAATCGCTTCCGGAGCCACAAAACTAATCGTCACATTGTCGAAGTTTCTCAAAATCGTTTCCAGCGAATGCACCGTTCGTCCATATTTCATATCTCCGACGAAAACAACGTTCAACGGCTCATCAAGCGTGAAGTATTTTTGAATCGTGTAGAGGTCAAGGAGTGACTGTGTGGGATGTTCTCCTGCTCCGTCTCCGGCATTGAGTACCGCAACATCCGACATCTTTGCCGCTCGATCAGCATATCCGACTTCTTTTGATCGCATCGCGACCACGTCAGCGTAGCCCGATAAGATACGAATTGTATCTTCAATCGTTTCTCCTTTACTCACCGAAGAGAAGGTCACATCGCTGGTTGAAATAACTTTCCCACCTAATCTGTTCATCGCTGTTTCGAAGCTCAATCGTGTTCGTGTAGAAGGTTCGTAAAACAACGTCGCCAATATTTTTCCTTTCGCCATATCTGTTCCTCCCGACTCAAGTAACTTCTCCATTTCTACCGACTGTTGCATTATTTCGAGTAATTCTTCCTTGCTAAACTGCGATGCCGATAAAACATGTCTCATTACGTTAGATTATAGTAAAAAAAACAGGAAAGAAAAGATGTCTGATTCTCCCCCTCGCAGGGGGAGTTAGAGGGGGTATGCAAAATTTCCATATTAAGGAACTCTCTCGATACCCCACACCGTCCCCCCTGCAAGGGGGGAAATATTGTTTTCTCATTTGACATTCCTTCGTAAAACAATACATTCCACCCGATTATTTCTATGTGTTTGGGCAAAAGCATCCTCTCGGATCTCCAGACCATGACTAACCACTCTAAAAATGATTGCAGTAGCAAAAATCGGCGGACATCAGGCGCTCGTAAAAGTAGGGGAGCAAATCGAAGTAGATAAACTCGATGCAGAAATCGGAAATACTGTTTCTTTTGAGACACTTCTTATTTCTGAGGAAGACGGTTCTGGATTTGAAATCGGAACACCGATTATCGAAGGAAAGAAGGTTGAAGCAAAAATTCTTGAACAAGGACGAGGCGACAAGATTGTGGTCTTCAAAATGAAACCACGAAAACGTTACCGACGAACACGAGGACACCGACAACACTACACAGTTATTGAAATTACGAAGATCGGAGAAGGCGCTGCGAAGAAAGCGGCACCAAAAGCAACGGAACAAAAGAAAGAAGCTCCTGCGAAAAAACCTGTTGCCAAAAAACCAGCAGCGAAGAAGGCTGCCCCTAAGAAGAAATAGAAAAACTATTGTCTCCGAAAGGATAATTCTGTACATTTCTCATATATTTTCTTTCTCCCCATGGCTGACGACAACACTCAAAACCCATCTGACGACAATACTCCCGTAGATCCAAATGCTCGCGGTGGACAACTTGGAAAACGAGATGGACATGTCTTCACGATTCCACCGCATCCAAACACAACCTTTGATGACGAGGCTTTTTTGACACTTCTTGAGGGATCAATTTCCCTTACCATGGAAGAGAAGAAACGGGTGATTGATGCAATTCCACGACTCAAGATTGAACAAATTAATGAGCTCATCAAAATCTTTGAAGAAGAAAAAGAAAAATTCTCAGAACTTGAGAAAGAGTTTTCTGATGATGTAGAGAAACTCAAAAAGGAACGAGAAAAAGAAATCGAAATGGGGGAAATCAAAGCCGAAGAAGAAACTGAGTCTTCAGCGGAAGAAGCCGAGGCAGAAGCCCTACGTAAAAAATTGATGGGAGAGTAAAGACGCGGTTTCTCCTACATACGGTAGAGAAATAACGGTCTTCACAACGATATACGATCCCATAATGATAACGAGTCCGATAATTGACCACATCAGACCTTTTTTAGCTTTGGTTACCGCTTCCGATCCCCCTGCTGAGGTAAGAAGCATAAATGAATTTTGAACGATAAAGAGGACAGCAACCGCGGCTGCAAGTCCTGTGAGGGCTGTCGAAATTCGTTGAATATACCACGTAATAATAAAAGGTTTCCCCGAAAGGGTTGATACAATTTGTTGTTCTATTGGAGCACTGGGGCTACTTGCCGGCTCTATTCCCGCTCCAGGCAAGTGCTCTGGATGGTGGTCAATATTGATATTCTGATCCTTAAGTGCTTTTTCTAAAGAATATCCCGAGTCAGCATCACATGTTCCAGATACTCCAAAAAGAAGAATGAGGGGGAGAATTGCCAAAAATATTTTTTTCATGTGGAAAGAAGAAAATAAAGAGCTTTCATTATGGAATAACTGAGTACCACAAAGAGGGCTCCCATGAGGGTATAAGTAAAAATATCTTTTGCCTGGGACAACTCTTCTTCATTACTCCCTGCATAAACAAATCGAATTCCCGCATAAATCATCGCCACCATAATAAGTGGTGCTACAAATTTCAAAAGGATATTGATCAAATGAGGAATGTAATTCATCAATAATTTTTCACCAGCTTCGCCTTTTCCATCCATATTCACTCCAACGATTCCATCTACTTGTGGATAAATTCCTTTTTTGTCTCCATCGATCTCATTCTTCCAACTTGGAAACAATGAATCACCCCCAATTGAAACGTTCTGCATTACATCCTTAAATTTTACTGCCTCAGCACTCCCTCCTAAGAGGAAAAGAAAAAGAACAATAAGGACTATTTTTTTTATCATAAAGGTGGGCCAGAAATATCAATACCAATAACAAATTTAACAATCACAAATCCCATCACCGCAAAAATAATAGCCAAAAGTGACCAAAAGATAATATCTTTTGCTTGCTTCACTTTTTCAGAATCCCCAGCACAGAGAATGTAATTTATTCCTGCAATAATCAGCATGATTACCCCTATCATTAACATGATAACCAAGAATCCACTCACAAGTGTGGGAATGAGTTTTTGTGATATATATGTTTGTCCAGCTTTCATTCCTTCGTCATTGGTTTTCAAAAATTCCGAAGTTGGTCCAGGTAATAATCCACCATTGGAAACCGGTGGTGCCCCTACAGCAAACACGCCTCCCGTAAGAAGAACTCCTATGCACAAACTCCAGAATAATTTTTTTAGCATGAGATTACCCCCATTCTAAAACAAAGTATTTTGTTTGTCATCCTGATATCGCAGATCACGAAGTAACTTGTTTCAGGATCAAGCGTCCCGAAGTTATTGTTCATGAGAGCGTAGCAAGTGCAGAAACTAAAATTTTGATTCCGGAACAAGTCCGGAATGACAGGAAAAAGTCTTAGTTCGTTCCCAAAATCACTTGCAAATCGATCAAGTTGTTCGGATCTTGCTCTTCTACTGGGATAACTTCTGTATGATTTACATCAAATACTTTCTCCAAAATCTTCTTTGTTCGCAGATCCTTTCCCCCTGTAAAATCTTTCAGGAATGTACGAAACACCGGACGATCTGATTTGTGATTTCCAATATCAATCACGTGGAAACCAAGCCGTCGAAGCCGAACTGCCATTCGTGAAGCCAGTCCTGACGTCATTGATCCATTGAGTACAGACACTTGTGCATTTTCGAGCAGAATCTCTGGGTGAATCAATACCAAATCCATGAAGAGTTGTGTGTCTTTTAAATCCTCTGGAAGCAATACAAATTGTCCTCCGTAGAACTCTTTTGCAGGTGTGTACAAGAGTCCCCCCATTTGTGCAGGATCGTCATTGAGCACCGCTGAGACCACATTTCCATAATCAATTCCCAATCCCACTTTTGCGAGCGCTACCGTTTGAGTCAGTCCCATGTCTGTATTCACGTTTTTTCTATAGAGTTGAAAGAAATCCCCGAGCTTTCCAAAGTCAGTGAGCAAACTCATGTTTTCTGCTTTCTGCCGAATCGCGAGAATAATATCTTGTTGTCGTTTTGCTCGGTCGTAATCAGATGATGTTTTTCGGCTTCGTGCATATTTAAGCGCGGTATCTCCATCGAAATGTTGGAATCCTTTGCGTACGACAAATGTTTGATATCCGTAATCAACGTCTGGGTAAAACGGATCTTCGATCGCTTCGGGAACGAAAATATCGAGTCCTCCCATTTCATCAATCACTTCTGCAAACACTTTGAAATTCACCACCGCTCCGTAGTGAATCGGCATCCCTGTGAATTCTGACACGGCGTCTTTTATAATTTCAAGCCCCCGACGATTTCCTTGTTTGTATCGAGCCGCTGCATAAATCTCATTTACTTTCCGATCTCCAATACGAGAAGGAAGAAATAAATCTCTCGGCAAACTCAGCATCGAAACTGATGGCGTGCTTGGGTTCACTGACACCACCATGATAGAGTCTGACAGGTTTCCGCCCTCTGCCCCATCTCCCGCTACTCCAAGGAGAAGAATGTTGGTGTGTCCATTTTTATCTTTATCCAAAGGACCAAATGAAAAGATCTGACGTGTTTTTTCTACAAAAAATCCAGAATCAATTACCGCTGATCCACCCCAGAAAATAATCCCAAGACCAATCACGGCCATAATCCCAATTGCACCCTTGTGTCCAAAAAGATGAGTCAGTTTTCTCCAGGCTTTATACTTGCTGCGCGACCGTTTCTGTTCGATCTTTCGCACTTTAAATTCCTTCATCGGGCGAATTATAGAAATGTTTCTCATGCGGTCAACCAGCATGTGTTGACGAATAGAAAAATAAGCAGGTCTTCGCGAAGACCTGCTTATTACAGTGCGGTAATAAAGCTTTGTCCATTTTAAATCTCCTCTATTGATTTTCTTGCTTTGAGGCAAGTTGTTCTTCTTCCATTACTTTTAAGAGAACCTCTTGAGTTTTCTTCATTATTTTTCTAGCCTCTTTGATGGATTCTTCTTCAGACATGTCACTTATATCTGGTTTTTCGAAACTATACTCTCCATCTTTCTTTAGATAATAGTCATAAACATTCTTATCAAGAATAATACTATACCACTCTTCATACTGTGTTTTAACTATCCAAAGTTTGTGATGATTTAATATGCTTCTTCTTTCATCACCACTCCAACTCTTCCAAGCTTTATCAACATGAGAATAGAGTGTTTTTGCTTCTACGGTCACCTCTTTCTTCAATTCTGAAAGGGTATTCGTAGTGTCTTCTTGTCCAGAAAGAACAAGTCCTAGAGCCAAACAAAGGCTCAAAATCAATGATTTTTTCATTGTTCTAAAGTTTTAATTTATAAAAAGTTTAATTGCAAGGTGCTCCCCTGAAGAACTTCAGAAGAAGATCTTGCAACCAAACAAAATTTACAAATTTGCTTACCGCTCTGTCAAAGATTGACAAGAACGATACAAATGTATTGTTCTCGTACTTTGATAGTAAACACTATTTTTCACAATTTGTCAACGCATTTGTCAATACAAAATCGTGACAATCTTCTCCCATGGAAGGTCTAAATCAGTTCTTCCAAAATGCCCATAACTCGCTACTGGTGCGTAGATTGGACGTTTGAGATCGAGGGATTTAATAATACCGTGTGGGGTGAGATCAAAGTTTTTTCGGACGATCTTCTCCAATTGTTCTGGGGAATATTCACTCGTTCCAAAGCAGTCCACGTGAATACTCACCGGATCGACTACTCCAATCGCGTAAGCCAATTGCACTTCGCATTTGGTCGCGAGCTTGTTTGCGACGATGTTTTTTGCTACCCAGCGAGCGGCATACGCTCCTGATCGGTCGGTCTTTGATGGATCTTTTCCAGAGAAGGCACCTCCTCCGTGTCGTCCGTATCCTCCGTAGGTATCAACGATAATTTTTCGTCCGGTCATTCCACAATCTCCTTGCGGACCCCCGATGACAAATCGTCCTGTTGGGTTGATATGAAGAATCGTCTTCTCGTCCATCCATTCTGCACAAATCGGGTCTATCACTTCCTTTTTAATATCTTCTCGCAGTTGTTCCATGTCCACTTTGTCATTGTGTTGCGTTGATACGACCACCGAATCCAGACGCTTGGGAACACCATCTTCATATTCGAAGGTAACTTGTGATTTCCCGTCCGGTCTCAAATATTTCAACGTTCCTGATTTCCGCACTTCCGCGAGTTTCCGCGTTAAATTATGCGCCGTCATAATAGACAACGGCATCAACTCTGGAGTCTCATCACATGCATATCCAAACATCAATCCTTGATCCCCTGCACCCCCTGTGTCGACTCCCAGCGCAATGTCGGGCGATTGTTCCTCAATCGCGTTGATGACCGCACACGTGTTCCCATCGAAACACACATCGGCAGAGTTGTATCCGATTTCGAGAATTTTCTCACGAGCAATCTTCTGCACATCGATGTAGCAGTTGGTCGTAATCTCTCCCGCGACCATCACGAGTCCTGTATTGACCAAGACTTCGCACGCTACCCGTGCGTCAGGGTCCTGAGCGAGGATGGCATCGAGGATGCTATCTGATATCTGATCGGCCACCTTATCTGGGTGTCCTTCGGTTACCGACTCTGATGAAAAAAAGGTCTTCATAATAAATTTGTTAAATGTTTAGAAAGCAATAAACCCAGATAAGACTGGGGTCCCCGGAAAATCGAAGATTTTTTGGGGAGAGGAGGAGGTGACGTAATAAACGCAGTCCTGAGTACAACGAAGGACGGAGTAATGAAGTCATTGACGACGACGGGTGCCCTTCGGTTACTGATTCTGAGGAAAAGAATGTTTTCATTGCGCAGTGTTAAAAAAAAGTTGCGTCAGCAACTTCTATCGAAACTTCATCCCATACGAGTGGAGCACCTTTGCCATTCAGTTGGCGGGTTGCTGGTGATTCATAGAGTCGTACCTCTCCTCACCTCTTGATAAAAATTGCAGGGGGAATGTAGTGATTTTGGGAAAAAAGGCAAGCTGAAATGCGAATTCTCCCCCTCGCAGGGGGAGTTAGAGGGGGTATGGACACTTTCCATAATAAGAAATTCTCTCGATACCCCCCACCGTCCCCCCTGCGAGGGGGGAAATATGAAGATCCCCGAATGAATCGGGGAATTTATGAAACCCTTGCCTTAATTCGCTTCCCGACTACTGTGACGCCCTTGAACGCAAAACTATGACAGAATCTTTCGCCGCGCTCGGTCTCTCTGACCTTTCACTCGAAGCCATTACAAAAAAAGGTTTCGAAGAACCGACTGAAATCCAAGCCAAAGTTATCCCATTGCTCTTGAAGAATGACAGCGATGTGATTGCCCAAGCCCAAACGGGGACGGGGAAAACAGCGGCTTTCGGGTTGGTGTTTGTGGATAAATTGAAGGCCGGAAAACACAAGTCTCCGCAAGCTATCGTGCTCGCACCGACTCGAGAACTGGCCGTGCAAGTCGCGGATGAAATGTCATCACTCAAAGGAAACAACAACCTCTCGATCGTTCCCATTTACGGAGGACAGTCATGGGGAATGCAGAGAAAGCACTTACAAAATGGAGTCGATATCGTCGTGGGAACACCGGGACGTGTGCTCGACCATTTGAAAAAAGGAACCCTCAAGCTCGACCAAATCCAATACTGCGTCTTGGACGAAGCCGACGAAATGCTCAACATGGGATTCGTGGAAGACATTGAAGCGATTTTGGAATTTACAAAACCAGAACGGCAGACGTTGCTGTTCTCAGCGACCATGCCACCACGGATTGCCAACTTGGCGAAGAAGTACATGAAGTCTCCGGTCAGTATCAAGACAGAACAAGACCGCATAGCGAACAACGCGGTGGATCAGATTTATTTCGAAGTAACCCAAGCCAACAAGTTCGACACGCTGTGTCGGATTATCGATATGGAGGAAGAATTTTATGGAATTGTTTTTTGCCGAACCAAGATCTCCAGCGACGAGGTCAATCAACACCTCAATCAACGGGGGTATCGGTCTGAGACCTTTCACGGGGATATCTCGCAAGACAGACGGGAACAGATCATGGGTGATTTCCGGAAAAAGAAACTTGAGATTCTCGTGGCGACTGATGTGGCCGCTCGGGGAATTGATGTGAGTGATCTTACGCACGTGATTAATTATGCGCTTCCGCAAAACTCAGAATCCTATGTGCACCGTATCGGGAGAACCGGACGAGCGGGGAAAGATGGGAAAGCTATCACGCTTATCACGCCATCGGAATACCGAAAGCTCAGAATGTTTGAGCATCACGCCAAGGCAGAAATCCAAAAGCAATTCGTGCCGGATGCGACCGCCATGGTCGATATCAAGAAACAAAGAATTATAAAGGACATCGAGCCACTGCTCGCTCCATCCAAAGACCTTGAGAAATACGAACTCTTAGCCGGAGAGATGTTTGGCGACCACGACCCACAAGCGGTCATCGCAGCGCTTCTCCAATACAGTTTCGCTGACACTCTCAGCGAGGATTCTTACAAAAAAATTGCGACACTCCGAAGTGACCAAAAGCCAGATCGTGGTGGACGTGAACGGGGCGCAAGACGAGACCGAGGGTCAGAACGAGGTGGCGATCACAGTCTCGATCGAGATCGACGACAACGTCGGGAACGGTCAGGTGATGGTATGGGAATTACACGACTCTTTCTCACCACTGGTCGTCGAGACGGTGCCAGTGTGATCTCTATTCTCAAGATGATTGAGAAGGACTTTGGAGTCTCTGGGAGCCTCGTGGGCGACATCGATATTATGAATGATTACTCATTCGTTTCTGTTCCCTTTCCAGAAGCCGAGACGATTCTTGATGCGTTTCATGCGATGAAGAAAGACAAGCGTCCCCCTGTGCGGGTTGAACGGGTTTCGAAGATGAAGCGTGGGAAGGTTGGGTCGCGGAAGGAGCGGTCCAAAGCGAAGAATAAAGGGGGTGGGAAACGAAAGGGGAAGTCTAATTCTGCAGGGAAGAGAAGGTAGATATTCAAAAAATCCTTTACTAAATCCATTTTGTCATTACAAAGAGAGGTGGATGAAAATTAGTGAAATATTCAATTTAGAAAAAAGCCAACCCGAATTGGATTTCGTTGATATCGATGTCGAAATAGACACCCCTTTATTTATTGACCCATTTTTCTTGGGACTTAAGAAAGATAATTGGTCAACAGAAGCATCTAACACTATTCGCAACTTTTTTCAGAGAGTTATTAATCTTATTCGTGATGGTGATTTAGAGAATGCTAAACAATTATTCATACACCTACACGAACCTAATTCAACATGTTTAGGGGTGTCTAGGGGGACTCCTCAAGGAAGAGGTGTCGGTAGCGTTGGAACTGATGGTATCTTTCGAAGTATTCTTGAGAGTCGAGCCATCCAAAGTGGATTGATTGAAGATCTGGAAGATAATATTTTATTTGTTGATGGTTTTGGGAAAGATAAGTTGTCTGATATGACCACAAATATCATCCGCAAGCACCTAATCGAATACACTATTGGTCAATGCAAACTCCACGGAATCCCTATGCAGAGCGACGTTCCTAGTGAATTTTATTGGAATAGAGGAACTAATCGATGGGAACGAGAGCTATGTGATTCATTGGTTATTGATGGCAAAAAAATACTCTTAGTCCCAAAAGGAGCTGTTTCATTTTGTAGAAACTATATTCCTCAAAACTACTATCAGCACTATGTGTTGAATTTTATGCAAAATGAACATTTGCAAATGAGCCATTCCCCCCTCGTTAAAAGAAGAATGGATGAAACTCCATATGTTACCAAAAAAGACCTCATTGAAATCCATCCTTTTTCAAAAGCATTTATTGCCAATTTCACTCGAAGCAACCCAGAAGTATTAGAGAACTTTAAGCGAGAAACAAAAACAACTTCATTGGCAAATGAGGAGTTAGATGATGTTAATATTGAAGAATTAATTAATCATTTAATTGATAAATTAGAAAGTATCGAACCAGGGAATGCGGGTGCTACCGAATATCACCGAACCATTATGGGAGTACTAGAAATTTTATTTTACCCTCATTTAATTTACCCCTCTTTGGAACAAGAAATTCATGAAGGACGAAAAAGAATTGATCTTACCTTTGATAATGCAGCCACCGATGGTATTTTCTTTAGATTACACAATTCCATGGGAATATCTTGTCAATACATGATGGTAGAATGTAAAAACTATTCTTCAGATCCAACCAATCCTGAATTAGATCAGTTGTCTAGTAGGTTTTCTCCGAATAGAGGACGGGTTGGTTTTCTTCTTTGTAGAACAATTGATGATCTAGATAGATTTATTAGTCGATGCCGAGATACATACACAGATCAGAGAGGATTAATAATCCCCCTCACTGATGGAGATGTAATAACATTATTAAGAAATCACAATGATTGGAATTCGACCTTTATTGAACGATTTTTATCTGACCGAGTAAGACAAATAACAATAAATTAAAAATAATATTTAATATTTAAAATGAAAAACTTCTTTTCCAAAAACAAAGCACTGATCCCTTTAATCGCACTATACTGTCTTTCTTTCAATTTTGGTGGTTGGGAATTAGCTCTAATAGTAGGTCTTTTGCATTGGTTAATTGTATTTATCGTTCGGCATCATTTTCGTCTTTTATTAACTGACACTGTGTTGAAACAAGAAAACTGTAATTCCTATATTCAAATAAAAGTTCCGATACTTCGGATTCTTGAAGAAGATGAAACTGTAGATAAATTTTTTCAAGTACCAAAACTTTCAAAGGAAAAACAGAAAATATGGTTGAACAAAATTAAAAAAGAATTAGATAAAGAGGAAGGAGTAACAGAAGGGCATTGGGATGTTCTATTTCATTTTATAAATACTCAGATTTGGAAAAATAAAGACGTTTTTGCGAATGAGTATGTCTTTGATACAAAAGACATATTGCTCCCTGAAACAAAGTCTAGCGAAGAAGATTTACAAGCAAGAAAAATTCAGCTTAGAGTTATTTTAGCTAATGGTTGCGTGAAATTACAGTTAGGACCTATTCCTGAAGAAGTAAGTCCTTTTCAAGAAGGTTTGAAGTATCAACGGTTTATAACTATTGATGAGTTTCCATTGAAATATTTTCCAGAAAGCGGAATTCCTTCAAAGTATTTAGGATGGGATCTCGGATTGTATACACACCCAGAAGGTGTAAGTAGAATAAAGACAGTACACGAAGAGAGAGATCGATACAAAGTTCTTTCCAATGTTGATGAATTAGATGAATTACAGCTTATAAAAACTGCTGATTATCAGAAATTATTTAAAGAACTAAATACGGAAATGGAAAATTGGAAAGGCAAATATGGTTTCCAAGATTTGCTAAATAAAGATGATTCTTTTTCATTGGATCTATTTGAAGGGCAAGAAAGATTTATAGGAAAATATTTAGATATTTCCTTTTCAAACGAAAAGAAACGAACCATTGGAACAAATAAACATTTGTCAGAGCACTATGAGCATACGTGGTAATCAATGTTTTCCTAGGGGGAGGTAAAGATGCCTTTGAAGAAAAAAGAAGTAAATACAATATTGAATAACCCCTCTCATAAATCTTGACTTATCCCGCTTAATACCTATAACCTGAGGGATTATTTTAAAGTCTTTCATGGAAATCAGAAACATCGCCATTATCGCCCACGTTGACCACGGGAAAACCACCTTGGTAGACGGACTCCTAAAAGCTGGAGGAGTGTTCTCAGAACACGAAGAAGTGGCAACTTGCGTGATGGACAGCAACGACCAAGAGAAGGAACGAGGGATTACGATCTACGCCAAGAACGCAGCGATTAACTACAACGATACGAAGATTAATATCGTGGATACACCAGGGCATGCCGATTTCGGGAGTGAAGTTGAGCGTGTGCTCAAGACCGTGGAAGCTACTATTCTGGTGGTGGACGCATACGAGGGACCAATGCCCCAAACGAAGTTTGTGCTGAAGAAATCTTTAGAACAAGGAAAGAAAGTGCTCGTGGTCGTGAATAAAATTGATAAAGAGTCGGCTCGTCCAACATGGGTGATCGATCAAATCTTTGATCTGTTCGTGAAATTGGGAGCGACGGACGAGCAATTGGACTTCCCGTACATGTACTCTGTGGCACGAGACGGAGTAGCAATGAAGGAAGTGGACGATGAACGAAAGGATATCACACCACTACTTGATTTCATCTTAGAACACGTGCCAGCAGCAGAGCAAAACAGCGAAGCGGACTTCCGTATGCAACCAGCGACACTGTCGTACGATAATTTCCTCGGACGAATTGCCGTGGGACGAGTGCACGAGGGAACGGTGAAAGTAAACCAAACGATTACTATTTTGACGCCAACGGGAGCACGACGAACGGGGAAGATTTCCAAACTCTTTACGTTTAAAGGCATGCAACGCGTGCCAGTGGAAGAAGTGAGTGCTGGAGATATCGTGGCGATTGCGGGACTCGGAGATGTATTCGTAGGAGAAACCATTACCAATAACCCAGACGCAACGCCTCTTCCAGCGATTGATGTCGATCCGCCATCTTTGGCGATGTACTTCATGGTGAACGATTCTCCATTTGCGGGGAAAGAAGGAAAATATGTAACGAGTCGTCAGATCCGAGACCGTTTGGAGAAGGAACTGGAAACAAATGTAGGACTTCATGTGGAATTCGACAGTGGTTCTGGAGATTCTATGAAAGTCTTGGGACGAGGGGAAATGCACCTTGCGGTACTGATTGAAACAATGCGACGGGAAGGATTTGAACTGCAAGTGTCTCAGCCAGAAGTCGTCTTGCGAGATATTGATGGCGTACAGCACGAGCCGATTGAGAACGTGGTGATTAATGTGCCTGAGGAAATTAGCGGAAAAATTATTGAAATGATGTCTCTGCGAAAAGGGCAGATGATAAATATGAAAACAGAAAACAGTATCACGAATCTTGAGTTTGAGATTCCGATGCGAGGTTTATTGGGGATTCGTTCCAACTTTATTATTTTGACCAAAGGAGAAGGGACGATGTTCAGCTCGTTTGCGCACATGGCTCCCCACATGGGAGAGATTGAGAAAAGGCAGGTCGGATCACTCATCTCTGGAGAAACAGGAACGACAACTGGATATGCGCTTTGGAAATTGCAAGATCGTGGACCGATGTTTATCGGTGCGGCGTTGCCGATTTACGAGGGGATGATTATCGGAGAACACAACCAAGGAACCGATCTGACCGTCAATCCTATCAAACCAAAACAACTGACAAACGTGCGTTCATCAGGAGCGGATGATGCGATTAACCTCGTGCCACCAGTCGTGGTGACTCTTGAGAAATCTCTCGAATACATTAAAGAAGACGAGTACGTGGAAGTAACGCCGTCGAGTATTCGTCTGCGAAAAAAATGTCTCACTGAATTGTTGCGGAAGAGACAATAGCTACTCTTGAACACATTAATTGTTCAATACCCCCTTCTTTCTTTTTCTTCAACTACTAAGGGGGACTTCCTACATCATTCCTCCCAAACCCCTGAGTCTTTCGATATTATTGCGACTTTTATTGGGAAACGATATCTCATCAGGGTCTTTTACAAATTCGCTTTCATCAACGAAAGAAGCTCTCACTATCGCGGCAACTATTTGGGAAGTGTGAATTTTCACAATATTGGGGGTGTCATTCAAAGGTCCGTCAATCGTCATCATTACCGATGTGCCGACCGACAGATCTTTCAGTTTTTCCTCAATAAGTTCTCTTTTCACCTTTATGACTTTCGTCACTTGCTTCTCTGTGTCGAGCATGCAATCAAGCCAGACGTTTTCGTCATCCAGCTTTCGAATTGTTGTGGGAACGTCAAAAATCGCCATATTTAAAATATATTAAAAATGCACCCCTTTGTGTAAAGCTTTGGATGGGAAATGTCAATTTTCTTTCCTCGCCCCCGTCATTCTGGATTGGCCAAAATCCCCCTTCTTGTCATCCCGGAATCTCGGAGCGAGATATCCGGGATCTAACTGCTACAAATACTCTTTTTAGAAAATTCAAAACAACCTAAAAGATATATTTTTTATGGCTAGATCCCGGACATTCTTTCAGAATTCCGGGATGACAGTTGTATTTTTGCTCCACTTCCAAAAAAACACTACACTTTGCTCCCACATGAAAGAACTCATCTTTTCCACCCAAGCGTGTCGCGCGCTCAACCTTGTCCAAGACACGGGAAAGAATGTTTTTATTACGGGAAAAGCGGGCACGGGAAAATCTACCCTGCTCGAACATCTGCGGTTAAATTCAAAACGAAAAATGGTCGTCCTCGCGCCCACCGGAGTCGCGGCGGTCAATGTGAACGGCGATACGATTCATTCGTTCTTTGGACTGAAACCCGGGTTTGAACTCGACGAGGCGAGGGAGAAACGGATTGATGAGAAAAAAGCCAAGCGCTTCAAAAGTCTGAAAACAATTCTCGTTGATGAGATTTCGATGGTGCGGGCAGACCTGCTCGATGCGATGGATGTCTTTTTGAGAAAAGCGAGGGAGGACAACAATCCCTTTGGTGGAGTGCAGATGGTCTTCTTTGGAGACCTGTATCAATTGCCACCGGTGATGACATGGAGAGACAAAGAGAAGTTTTTGTCCGAGTACGACTCACCGTATTTTTTTGATGCCAAAGTTTTCCAAGGGGCAAACGACCTGTTGTCAGAAGCGTTTCATTTGGAACATATCCAACTGGATACAATTTATCGGCAGACCGATATGGATTTTATCGAAGTGCTGAATGGCGTGCGAAATAACTGCCTGAGCGATGAACATTTGGAGAAGCTCAATGATCGGCACGATGCGGATTTCATTCCTGACAAAGACGATAAGTTCATCCATCTGATGACCACCAACGCCGATGCGGCCACGATTAATGCTGTGGAGTTAGCGAAACTCAAAGGCAATATGACGACATTCGTCGCCGCGAACAGCGGGAAGATTGCCAAAAATCTCCGACCCAATGATGAAGAAGTCACGGTGAAAGTTGGGGCGCAGGTGATGTTTATTTACAACGATCCGGAACGAAAATGGGTGAACGGAACCATTGGGCGAGTGGTGAATATTTGTGAAGATTACAATGAAGAAAAAGACAAGATGGAGACCTTCCTGATTGTGGAAAAGACTGATGGTGAGCGGGTTGAAGTCCGTCCTCACAAATGGGAAATATCACGATATGTCTTTGATAGTGGGAATTTTAAACGAGAACAAATCGGATCATTTACTCAGATTCCGTTGAAGTTAGCGTGGGCGATTACCATTCACAAAAGCCAGGGAAAGACCTTCGAAAAAGTCATCATTGATCTCGGGAGTGGAAGCTTCGCGCATGGGCAAACGTATGTGGCGCTGAGTCGATGCACTTCCTTGGATGGAATAGTTCTTCGTCGCCCATTTCGAAAAAGTGATATCATTATGGATGAACGGATTGAGATGTTTAGCCGAGTTTAACTTCCCCTCCCCACCGCGGGAGGGGATTGAGGGGAGGGGGTATTTTTCACCCCCACCTTAATCCTCCCCCATCAAGGGGGAGGAAACATGTCACTTTCTTCCAAAAAGCAGTATTATCAAAGTGATGAGTAGTAAAGACGGTCGCCTTCTGAAAAACGTTTCCATTGGAGCCATGGTGCAAATCATATTAAAAGAAGATCAAAAAAGTGGTCATCTCACCAAAGGCGTCGTGGAATCAATTTTAACGAACACCGCGGATCATCCGCATGGAATTAAAGTACGACTGAAGTCCGGGAAGGTCGGACGCATCCGAAAAATGCTGTCTTCCAAGAAGGTGAAAAATCCCGTAAACAGTTCAGGCTCAAAAGCGTTTGTTCCCGATAGATTACGTTAGTCCAACTCCACAAACGCATCGTAGTCCCCTCCACACGCTCGATCGATTTCTATTTTGGTACCATTTTTTAACGCGCTCGTGAGCAATCGCTCATATTCTGAAACATAATTTTCGTACTCTGGACCATCAGTTTGAAAGTGAAACTCCGTGCACCCTTCGATAAATTCTCCGAACGGTGTGAGCGCTGTTTTGTCTTCCGTCCACATGTACCGTTCCAACTGAGGATTGTGCAATGCCTGAATCAAATGCATCTCTTCGTGCTTGATGTAGTCAATCGTTTCCCCTTTATGAAACCACTTTCGATAAAACTTAATCTCCCGAACAAACACCGGATACTTAGTAAAAAATTTCTGCGAAATCGCGAGGGGGATGTCCTCAAGAGAGGCCATGTTGAACTGGTTTTTCCATAAATGTGTCGCAATGTAATGGCACGGATAGGATTCGTTTTTCCGCGATACGAGAATGATTTCTGTTTCTGCTCGCTTGTGCGTTTGTACAAAATCCCACGATTCGGAATATTTATTTATCTGCGAACACGTTTGAATTGATCCATTTGGAATCGCGTTGAGCGCCTCCCAATCAACGATATCAACAACCTTCGGCGGAAGTGACTGCACGGTGTAGGGCTGAATCACGTCCAAGTGTTGATAGGATAAAAATCCCGTTTCGATATTTTTTGAACGGAGGGTATTTGTGTCCGACATACCAAACGCCACCGAACTCAAAATGAAAAGTCCTAAGCACGCTCCAGCAATAAGTTTTCTAAATAACCCCATCTCCTAATTATACCATTTTTAAGGGGCTGAGTAAAGGATTAAACCCATATCAAAAGAGCAAGACAGCGTCTTGCCCCTCTGATGAATTCTCTTTTTACTTTATTGGTGTTCCGATGCGAGTGAAAGAACTTTGGTTAGAGCTGCACGGCTGAGGTTCTCTCCAACTCCAAACTCAGTCGTTCCTCCCTTTCCGATCATAAACCTCGCTGCTTTTACATTCGCAATAGCTTGTTTCATTTGTTGATCTTTCACTTTTCCCATGTCGGTAAATTGTGCTGTGGAAATAGCCACATCCGGGAGATTGAGCACTTCATTCAGAAGAAGTGCAATTTCTTCCCGTTTAATCGGATCACCTGCTTGAACGCTTTCCATAAACGTTAAATCAACACCACTGCTTTCCAGCAATGCGACTGATCCTCGTGCCCATGGGGCGACATTCTTCGCCACCGCTGAGGTTGAACGAACTCCTTTTGTCTCTCCTTTAATTCGAGCGATAGCCACCACCGCTTCCGAATAGTTGAGAGTCCCTCCCGGATTCAATGTTCCGTCGGCATTTCCTTTTATCCATCCGACGTTCTTGGCTTTTAGAGCGTGCGGAGCAAACCAGTTCTCTGGTGTGTCATCGGCGTCTGGGAAAGCAATCATTCCCGAAGACACCTTCTCCTCTCGGGCTTCTGATTTAATCTTTTCCAGTTCTTTCTCCGCCTCTTTATCATTCATGCCCACAAGTTTTCGAGCAAGATTCTTTGCTTTATCTTTGGCCGGCCCAGACCCAAAATTGTAATCATTTAGATTTTGAGTGATCTCTTCTTTGAGCCTACTCACCTCTATTCTGAGTGTCTTAATCTCATCTTTGAGCTTGCTCACTTCTTCCATAAGTTCGTTCCGAGACCGAATCAGGGATTGTGTTTGAGTGGTACTCATTCCAACGTCACTCGCAAACTGAAGCGTTTGTCCGGATCCTCCTTCTGTTTTTCGAAGGAAATCTGCCAGAACCTCTCGATCCATTTTTTTCATCAAATCGAGCTCTTTTATTCCGGCTCTTTGGTTTTTCATAGACCGTTTGAAATCATCTCTATCGAAATCAATCCCATCTTCTCGAAAGTCTTCGTAGAAATCGTCGTAATCATCTTCGTGATCCATCATGTCTAAATCATCCTTGCTCAGTCCGGCTGATTCCAGAATATCCCGAAATTCAAATCCCATCTCTTCTCCCTGTTGCATGATCGATCCAGCCCGTTCACAGTCACCGTTTTTCATGGCGTTCTTAGTATCTGCCAAAATAGATTTCCCCCGTTCCATAAGAGCCTTCAGTTGGGGACGAATTGATTCAGGCATCTGTGGGAGCATTCGAGGCGCTTCTTCATGAACGCCACGTTGCATATCTTTTATTCCTCGTTCGACATCCTTACAGAACCGTTTTTCATTTCCCTTATGCATAAGTTTCTCAAATTTTTCCCAGACCTTTTCACGAATCTCTTCCCCAAGTTCCCATCCATCAATATGTTCTCCTTGTTCTGCTTTTTTCTTTGCACGAGCGACGATGCTTTTACATTCTTTGATGAGATTATCCAATTGAGCGAAGACAGCATTGTCGACTTCCCCTCCTCGCTTCATATCTTTTTTTCGTCGATCAATTTCCCTCGCTAGATTCTCGCCACATTCTTTTTCCATGTGAACGAATTGCCCCATTGATTGAATCCGATTCATAGATTCCCAGAATTCTTCCTGAGCATCGTTCATCTCCCATTGGAGATCTTCACGTTCTTCCCAATCTGTAGCGTTTATTCTTCTCTGGAGAAGGGACTTCATTTCTTTGAGTTTCTTTCGAAGTTCGCTCGTATCCAGACCTTCTCGTTCCATACGGGCGAAATCTTTCTCTTCAATTCGATCAAGGTTCTCCATTTCCCTCCTTGATTGTTGAGCTTGTTGGGCGTTGTGCGCCTTTTCAAAACCCTGATCTATACGCTCACGATACTGCTGTTCACAGTTTTCGAGATCGGATTGTGTACTCGCCGGACTCACACAGGAGATGGCCTCTTTCAGAAGCGACCGAAGTGGCCCGATGTGTGATGCTAAATCCGGACTTTCTCGGGAATTTCGTTCCATCTGATCGAGTTCTCGCATTTTAAATTTTTCCCATCCACGAAGGATGTCTCGTTTCCACTGCTCGTTAAAAGGTTGTTCGTAGTTCTCTTGTTGCCAATCTCCTTGTGGCGGCGGTTGATAGTCTGATGTTGGGTGGTTTTGCCAGTCTCCTGATGAAGGATCTTTGTATTCTTCATGGTTGTAATTATCTTCGTGGTTAAAATTGTCATCAGGTTTGTAAAAGTTCTCCTCTCGTGGTTCTGGTTTCCAGTTCTCGGAATTTGAATCTTCCCAGTATTTTTCTTCCCAGCCGTCCCAAGGCTCCGAAGGATGATGTTGTTCGTATTCTTCTTTGTATTCATGTCCTGGATCCTGAAAACCACTCGTTGGAGGCGGAAAAGAAACCTGCGCCGGATCATAATATTCTCCCGTTGGTGGCGGCATTTGCCCTGGATCGTGATAATCTTCTGTTGGAGGGGGCGGAGGCGGGACATAATTCTGCTCTGAAGTATTCGTTCCAGCCGTTGATGTAGAAGCGTCCTGTGCGAAAGCTTGTACTGAGAAAAAGACGAGGACCCCCATAGCAAAGATCCCCATGATGCCAATATTTTTTGTTTTCATGTTTGTGTTTAAAAGCATGCCTTAGTGTATATTTTAATATTTTTAAGTCTAATTTTACGGGGGGGGTCTCTTCCTTTGTCATTCCTGCCACCCATTCTACCCCTCCCCTTGTCATTCCGACCGAAGTGGAGGAATCCCTTTCCACGAAACTGTAGGAATACTTCGGGATCCATTATCAAACTTAAGGCGCAGTAGGAAAAAAGTGACTATACCCTCCGCAAACATGGGGTAGCTGAGTACGAGTAAGATGAGCGAGTGTAACGAGTGAATCTGTTAAGCGAGTACGAAGGCCTCCATGTGAGCGAGACGAAGAGAAAACGGAATATACGAAATCCCGCAGAAGCGGGATGAAGTCATGAAGTTTTCTCTGAGGAATCTCGTCCCTTCACCTCACTTCGTGAGGCTCGGTAGAGGGATTTGCATCCTCTCCCGCTTTGCGGGATTGGTGCAAATTAACGAACCCGGGTTCAATTCCTACCATTTGCAAAAAGCAAAAAACCGTCCAAACCCCAAGGGGTCAGGACGATTTTCGCCTTGGCAGGCGCGGTAGGAATCGAACCCACGATAGTGGTTTTGGAGACCACGGTTATACCATTTAACTACGCGCCTGCTTCGGAGTGAATTGTAGGAAGCAAAGGGAAAAAATCAAGTCTGGGATGACAAAGGGAAAGGGATACTCTTTTTTGAAAAAATTGTCATAATGAAAACAGCTTAAACAATGAATTTATGTCTAAAAAAGATTTTTTTGAAATCGGAGCGACTCAAAGTTCTGCACGAACAGATGATCACAAAGTGTTTATCGAAAAATTAGAGCGCGCTGGATATACGATTAAATCCCAAGACAAAAATGAAGAAAAAGGAATCGATCATGAGCTTGTTTCTCGTACGTTGGAAACGGTAATGAGTCCACCAAGTATATCGTTGCCATTTATAAAATTGGAAGCAAAAGAAATTTTTGGATACTACAATTATGAAGAACAACTTTTTGAAGCACTCGATATTCCGAAATTTGAATTTAGTGCCTATAAAAAAGGGGCTACCCTTAATGATGTTAACGATCCATGGGACAAGTTTGATTTGGATTAAAAAGCAATTGTGAAATAAATGTGAAATCCCTTCGTTGCGCATTTCACAAATCTATCGCAGGGTGCAAAGTGATGAAGGTTTTTGATTGGTTCCGGCGTTTTTTTAAGCAACGAAAACGAGAAAAGAGTCTCCCTGTACCAACCTACGCACCGCCCTATAACCAGTGTGTGAAACGACAGCGGGAGCGGTTTTTCTTATCGTTTCTCATCGTACTGCTCATCAGTACGTTTTACACTCTCTACAGTGCGAAGCAACGCATTGTGAACGAGGAACTCGTGCATGTCTGGGTGGCACATCAGGACGTAATCGCTCCTATGGCAATCGAGCCAGCGCACCTGAAAACCAATTATTTTCCACGGAAAAATCTTCCTGAACTCTATTTTCACAGGAGTGAAGAAGTGGTTGGGAAAGTCTTAATCCAAGACGTCGTGAAGAATGAAATACTCCTTCCCCATCACTTTACACAGATCGTGGATACAAGTTCGATAAGTACCAAATTTCAAAAATCATTTGCGCTGACCATGGATGAGAACTGGTTCGAGGCGAAGTTCCCCGCCCTTTCTCCGCATGACACGGTGGATGTTTTAACAACCAATCCAAAGGAAGGACTCTGGCAAACCATTCCTGTCGCAGCGAATATTCCCATCATCGAAATGCAGTATGACGCGAAGGGCGATAAGAAAACGCTGGTCGTAAACCTCACGCAAGACGAAGCCCGAGCGATACTTTTTGCTCGCGGTGCACGCCTTCCGATGCACATTATCGTGCATTCTTCCCTGACCCCAGATACGAATGAAAGTCGTTAAAAAATACGTTTTCTGTAGTCCTTCTTCGGGTGGCAGCACACTGATTGCGCTGAATATGTGCCTGACTCATCAGCAATGGAAAGCGTCCAAGAAGATCGCATTCCTTCAGCTTTCTCACTTCCCCGATATTCACACGTTTTGCGATGCAAAGCAGAAGCAAACCATTCTTGATCTGAAGTATTTACTCGATGCAGGAGAACCACCGGCTCCGGAGCCGATTTTAAAATCTCCACTCTGGAAAGAGTGGGAGGAATTGTCGGTACAGGATGTAAAACATATTCTCACGTTTCTCGAACAGCATTACGACACGATCTATATCGATCTGAATGTTTCTGTCGGAGAAGAAATCATGCAGGAAGTGCTGAACCAAGCCACTAAGATTGTGATTCCGACAACCATTACTCCAGCGAGTTTGGCAGGAGTGGAATCTTTTTTCTCGAAATACGAATCCTTTCAACCGCGATGTTCATTAATCTTTGATCAGTGCCCGAGTGGTTCGGTATCAGCCGTAAAACAGAAACTCAAAAAACGAGATATTCCGCTCCTTGGGACACTTCCTGTGGTAAAAAAATATTTATGGGCACAGATATTTGAGGCCTATCCGCTCGCATTTCACAAGAAGTCGAAGTGGAAAAAATCCCTCTTTAAACTGCTCAAAAAACTCACCACATAATGCGCCAAGAAAAAGAAAATGCATTACAAAAGAAACTCTACCAACACGTGGTACGTTGGATCGGAGAGACACGCACCAAAGCTCCCACAAAAAGTGAAATCGCCGAACAATGTCATCTGTGTTTGAAGGCTGAAGATATTATTCTGCCGACTGAAACCACTGACCGACTGATCAAACACATTCAGTTTTCCGTGCTCGGACTCGGACCCTTAGAAGTCTATTTGCAGGATGACAGCGTGACTGAAATCATGGTCAACGGCCCTGACATGATTTTTGTGGAACGAAAGGGGCGACTCGAAAAAACCGATCTGACTTTTTTTGACGAAGAACATCTGCGAAAGATTATTCAGCAGATTGTTGGAAAAATTGGACGTCGCATTGATGAACGAACCCCACTCGTCGATGCCAGACTCCCCGATGGATCGCGTGTAAATGCGATTATTCCGCCGTTAAGTCTGAAGGGATCGACCCTGACGATTCGGAAGTTTCCCGCACAAACATGGGAAATTAAAGCCATGCTGAAACACAAAACGTTATCAAAAGAGATGGCTGATTTCTTGTCGGACGCCGTGAGAAGCAAAAAGAATATCATCATCTCTGGAGGTACTGGATCGGGGAAAACATCAACCCTGAACGCTCTGGCGAACCTCATTCCCAAGAGTGAACGAATTATCACGATTGAGGATTCAGCGGAAATGAAAATCAATCATCCACATTTGATTTCTCTGGAATCACGAAACGCGAATATCGAAGGGACTGGAGAAATTACAATCCGTGCGTTATTGAAGAATGCTCTGCGAATGAGACCAGATAGAATAGTCGTCGGAGAGATTCGTGGAGGCGAAGCCATCGACATGCTTCAGGCGATGAATACAGGGCATCAAGGCTCACTGACGACTATTCATGCCAATGCGCCATTAGAAAGCCTCTATCGGCTCGAAACGATGGTTCTGATGGGTGATCTCGACCTGCCTATCACCGCCATTCGCCCGCAGATTATTCAAGCGATTGATATCATCGTGCAACAAGAACGACGATCTTCCGGGGAACGACGCATTGTTTCCATTGCCGAGATTACAAAAGGGAAATCTCTTTCCGAATATAAACTCACTGAACGGTTCTCATCATGAAAGAAGTTATTTCCCTCGCCTTCGAGTGGTCGATGGGGAACGTATGGATGTCCGTTGGTTTTGGAATGGTGGGAATACTGGTTGCCTATTTCATTCTGACAGAATTGTTTGCTCACGTTATCTATTCTAGGCTCCGGAGCCCAAAACTCCCTCGGCTCCGGAGCTGGAACAGAGGCAATCGAAAACTCATGATTCGCCAAATCCCCCTCTTTCTCCAAACACTGAGCAATGCCGTCAAAGCTGGGTATTCCCTTGAGCAAGCTTTTATTTTCATCGCGAAGGAAATTGATCCCCCGCTCCAGTACCCCGTACAAGTGCTCAATGAAAAGCTCGAACTTCATGTTCCCACCGAGACCGCGTTGGAAGATTTTGCCAAAATGCTCCACCATCCAGACATCGATTTTTTTGTGGAAAGCACCATCATCCAACTCCGCACTGGAGGAAATCTGGTGGAACTCTTTCGCAAAGTCGCGGACCTCGTCGAAGAAAAACGCAAACTCGCACAGGATATTAAGTCCTTCACTTCGCAGGGAAAAATGAGCGGAATCCTCATCGCGATTCTCTATCCCGTATCATTGGCGATCTTCTCTTTGCTCGCTCCATCACACATTCATGCACTCTTCTACACCTCTGCAGGACAGTGTTTACTCGTCTTATCATTACTGTTAGAACTCCTGGGATTTGTCTGTATTTGGAAAATAATCCGCGTCAAAATATGATCTCTATTCTCTGGGTGATGACGGCGATTCTTTTTCTTCTCGTGATTCAAGAACGAGTCGGACATCCTCGATGGCTCTTTCGTCGGATGTTTGATTTTCTTCCGATGAAGAGTGAACAAACTTCAGTACTTCAAAAAATAGCAGGTTCCCTTTCCTTCAAAAAACACAGTTGGTTTGTCCAACAATTGTCCCCCGAATCAAACGTCCGCAAACGCCTCCAGCACGCGGGAGATCCCATTTCTTATATGGAATATATGAACGTCAAAGAAGGCGTAATGCGACTCTTTTCTCTGTTCCTGTTCCTGTTTCTCATCTTTGGAAATCCAACATGGGGCCGAAGTCTCCTCTTCGTTTTTTATTTTTCGTTCTGCTTTTTTCTCCTCGACCTGGTCCTTCAAATAATGAAAGAACGACGGGAAAAAATATTCACCCGCCAAGTGCCCTACTTCATTGATCTCTTTATTCTCACGCTGAGAACAGGACTTAACATTGAACAAACGCTCTGGTGTCTGATCGAAAAAGACTCACTTCTCACCCGTACTATTCGTCGTCGGCTGGAGGGATTAAACCTCGGACGATCCCTGCAGGAAATCTTTGTTGATTTGGAATCCGATGTGGGGAACGAAGAGTTTGAACACTTCCTTCGGAGTGTCAGGCAGTCTCAAACGCTGGGGGTTTCTCTCGCGTATACACTAGAGATTCAGTCCCAATTAATACGAACAAAACGCAAACAACGGGCCGAAGAAATCAGCCGTACTGCCGCCGTGAAGATTAGTCTGCCGTTGGTGTTGTTTATCTTTCCAGCACTCTTGATAATTTACATCGGTCCGGGGATTTTGAATGTGCTCTGATTCCCTCTCTCTTGTCATCCTGAATTTATTTCAGGATCTAACCCACAGGTACGACGCTAACGCTTCAATGTATGAGAAATATTTTCAATAAGATTCTGAAACGAGTTCAGAATGACAATAAATTTCAAAGGGGGCGGATGTAGAACCCCAACATTGCTTTCCAACCCTTCTTCTGGCATCATCGCGCACGATGAAATCCTTCTTTTGGGCATGTATGGCATTTCTCATTCCGGGACTCCTTTTGAGGATTCCTGTTGGCGGTGCTGGAATTTTAGCAACCGACATTATCCTCCCGATTTTTGCCTTTGTATGGCTGTTTCATAAGTTCATCATCAGTCGATTTTTTCCAAAGAATTCATTTATTCTTCCGGGATTTATCTTTCTCGCGATTGCATTCGTGAGTTTGTTGATCGGTATGGTGGAGTTGTCACTGATGGAGAAACTGCTGTCGGGCGCCCACGTGGTGCGATTCTTTTCATTGTTAATATTTGGATGGAGTGCGACGGATTTATTTAAAGATGACCAAGAAACGTTTTTCAAACGATTGTTTTGGATTGGTGCCATTGTGATTGGACTGGGGGTCGTGCAGTTTTATGCCATCCCTGATATTTCTCAATGGTCGACAGAAGGTGGCTGGGATCCGCACATCGGACGGCTACTCGGAACATGGCTCGATCCGAATTTCATGGCAGGATTCCTTGGATTCTTCCTTCCTCTCGTGATTGCGAAATGGTACGACAACGATAATAAAAAAGAGAAATTTCTCCTCGCGCTTCTGGCGATAGTCACGTGCGGAGCGCTCTTCCTCACTTTCTCTCGAAGTGGATATTTAGCGTCAGCGATAGGGCTGTTTGTGTTCTTTATTTTCAAAGATCCCAAAGTTATCTTGCTGGGAATTTTACTCGTTGCGATTGGAATCGGAACAAACCAGCGAGCTCAAAAACGAATTGAAGAACTCTCGGGAACGGTTGCAGCCATTGTGCTGAACGAAACTGATGAGGTTGATCCAACCGCCAGTTTACGAATCGTGAGCTGGAGCAAGAGTCTCGAACTCTGGAAAAAATATCCCGTTCAAGGAATCGGATACAACACATATCGATATCGGGCGGCGAAAGAAGGAATTGTGGACGAAAGTTATTTCTCTGCAGGTGGGTCTGATTCGAGCTTCCTCACTGTACTCGTGACAACGGGTGTTCTCGGACTTTTCGTCTTTCTCTGGATGTTTGTAAAAATTGGAGTGGTAAATTTCCTTCGATTTATCAGAACCAAAGACCCACTGTTTCTCGGCTTTGTTGCCGGATGGTGTGCATTATTTGTCCACGGATTTTTCGTAAACTCACTTCTCTTTCCCTTTATTCTCATGCCGTTGTTGGCAGTAGCGGGAGTACTGGAAACTATTAAAAAATGAAGCAACGACTGCTTTTGTTATTGGGTGGAATCCTTCTCATCGTCTTGATGGGATTGTCGATGGGTGAAAGTAATTTCGCTCCATTGCAGGCGAATTTGTTTGAGGTTTCAGAGAGTGTACAAGACGCTGGTCTCGATTTAGATAAATGGGCAGAAGTATCTATTCAAACCGACGAACTGCCATCGTTTCCTTTTTCTCCCGTCAAAAAAATTCTCCGGAGAATGGAGAGTATTGTTGGGGAAGTCTACTTTTTGCAAGAAGCATTGGTGACGACATTTCATCAAAGCCCACTTCTGACAGACAATGTATTGGCGCTCTTTGAGCACGTGGAAACGATCGATATGCACATTGGAAAAATAGAAGGCACTCTCCGATGGGTTCCTGCGTTTCTCTTGAGTGAAGAACAGAATCAAAAAATTGCAGCCGTAAAAATACAGATTGGGATGATTCGAGAAATCCTCGAAGATGTACACAAATTTGAGCGCATTATTAAATCTTCCGCGAGGAAGGAAGACCGATTACTCGTGTTACTCCAGAACCAAAATGAGCCTCGTTCCACGGGAGGATTTGTGGGAAGTCTCCTTGTCATTGATTTCGATGAAGAACTTATCACTTGGGATTTTGAGGATATCTACGCGCTCGACAGACGTATCCCAGGAGAAGATCAACCACCCGCGCCTGAGTTTTTTCATGACCTGTCGAAAACGATCTCACTCCGTGATGCGAATTTCTGGCCTGACTTCATAACATCGAGTCACGCGTATCGTGATTTTTTCAAATCTATTGATGAGCACAAACCGACGACCGTCGTTGCGATAAACATGAACGTGATTGAAGAATTTCTGAAGTTCACCGGACCCGTAAAACTTCCAAAGTGGGGTGTCAGCGTGAACGAACACAATGTGGATTTGGTACTCCAATTCTTGGTGGAATCCAAAATCACCGGGCGATTCAACGCCAAAGCACCCGTGCTGGAATTCGCCGAACAGTTGTTTCAACCCAGCAGTTTAGAAAAAATAGATTTCGAGGATGTACTCGCATTTGATCTCGATGCGTTCCTGGCGGGAAAGAATATCCTCGCGCATTCCACAAATATCTCCCTGCAAAAACTCTTTGAAAAATGGAGTATTGATGGTCAGGTACGAAAGAAACGAGAAGCCGACAACTTCCTCTATTTTGATTTCATTTCTGTGGGAGCCAACAAGTCTGAGAAGTTTGTCTGGACGAAACTCTGGCACGACAGTGAAATTATGAAAGATGGAACGGTGATTAATTCTCTTGAGATTGTGAGAAATCATGCGCTCAAACCGGGAGAGATTTCTGAGCTCATGGAAGAAAACACATGGAGTGAGAATATCCGTGGACTCATGAATGATGAGCTTTTGTGGAAGTTGGGAGCGGGTCAAAATCGCACCGTTCTGCGGTTATTCGTTCCTCGTGAAGCGAAGTTAATTGTGAGCAAAAATCCTTCTGGGGAAATAAATGAAACTCTGTCGGACGACAAAGATTTTAAGATCTGGGAGATTCCGATGTTCGTGAATGCGGGCGAGCGATTGAAGATTGAAGTTCAATACAAAACAGAACTCAACCGAGGAAGTGCCAATTGGCGACCGTATTTCCTTCAGCTCGTGGGAACACCAGGACGTGAGAAAACCACATTCCTCGAAACAATTTCAACACAAAAAGGCGGGAAGTTTACCGCCGAGACGAAGAACTTGGGACATCCAGAACCGTTGATTAATCAGGACTACCGAGCGGTGGTGGAGTTTGAATAAAAAGTTTTTATACAATCTAATTTTCTAAAAAAATGAAATTAATACCCCTTGTAAAAAAAACAGGAAAGATTCTCGGACTTCTTATTGGTGCTTTTGTAATTCTTACGCTCGTTATGATAATTATCCAAATCTCCTCAACTGGAGAGTATTATCATGGAAGTGAAAATCCTATTACAGAAGAATGGTGTGATTATGGATATCACATAAAAGATGAGCAATGTTGTCAGGATGATGATTATTCCTGTGAAATGTGTACATGGAAAGATTATGATTGTTCCGATTTTAAAACACAGTCGGAGGCTCTAATATACTATGATACATGCAAAAATTTCTTGAAAAACGAGAAAGATTTTCATAACTTAGATAGAGATGGTGATGGCATGGTCTGTGAAACACTGCCTAAAAAATAAACCTTATTATTGTCATTCCGAGCGTAGCCGAGGAATCCCTTCCTCATATCAAACAAAAAGGGATCTCTCCACTTCGGTCGAGATGACAAAGGAGCTCTTTTTAGTTCTCCACAACCTTCCCGTACAAAATATACCCCTGCCGAGAGAGTATCTCGACCTCAACTTCCTGCCCTGTGAAGTCTTTCCCTGCGGGAAAATACACTTCAAAGAATTCTCGACTCCGTCCTGTGTTTTGATACTTCCCTGTGGGCAATTCCTCGGCTTTTTCGACGAGCACTTGAAGGGTGTTGCCAATGGATTTCTCTCGTTTTTCCCAAGAGGCCTTTTTAACAATTTTATCAAAATCATGAAACCGTCGTTTCTTTTCCTCACCGTCTACAAAGTCTTTCTCCATTCTCGCTGCCGGCGTATTTCGACGTGGTGAGAAAATGGCGGTGTATGAAAAATCAAACTTCATCCGCTTCGCGAAATCGAGCAAGACTTGAAACTCTTCCTCGGTCTCCCCTGGAAATCCTACAATGATATCTGTTGAGAGTGTACACGTCGGTATTGCTTTCCGAATACGGGCAATAATGGCTTCATACTGTTCAACGGTGTAGTTCCGATTCATGGCCCGAAGCACTCTGTTGGATCCGTGTTGCACAGGCAGGTGAATGTAGGGACATGAGGTTTTCATTGAGGCAAGCGCATCGATGACATCATCGGTGAAATCCTGCGGATGAGCGGAGGTAAATCGCAATCGCGACAATCCTTTGCTATGAAGTTCATCGATTTTGAGAAGGAGTTTCGCGAAACATTTCTCACCGTTGTCGGTGTAAGAATTCACATTTTGCCCGAGCAGTGTGATTTCTTTCGCTCCCGAAAGAACGTGTTTCTCGCATTCAGCGAAGATTTCATCCATCGGTCTGGAACTCTCCCGTCCCCGTGTATAAGGCACAATGCAGTACGTGCAAAACTTATCGCATCCCTGCATAATCGGCACCGATACCTGCACATTGTTTTCTACTTTTGGATTTACATGGAAATAATTCTCGATACTTCCGCTTCCAAATTCCTGCTCAAAGGAAGAAAAATCGTGATCAAGAAAATGCGATTCGAGTAGCTTCGGGAGTCGTGCCACATCTTCGATTCGGAATACGAGATCAATGGGATCGGTCCGCAGAAGCGCGTCTTTTGAATTTGAGCTATCCCCTGTCTGACGCACCATGCATCCGGTTACCGCGATCAGTGTTTTCGGGCAATCTCTTTTCTTTTGCACCATAAATCCATACGCCTTGTCCTCCGACTTCTGCCGCACGGAACACGTGTTCACCACTTGTAAATCAGGACACGTTCCCTCCTCTACAAGTACAAAACTACACTGTTCCAAAACAGCGGAAACTCGCTCCGAATCAGAATAATTCATCTGGCACCCGTGGGTTTGAATCGCGTATGTTTTCATTTCTCTTAGTAGAGCTTCGATACGGATTTGTTCCCCACCACATTTTTCATCACTTCTGCGAAGAGTGGCGCCATTGGAATAATCTTAATATTTTTCGCTGGTTTCTCGATGGGCAACGTGTCTGTGAAGACCGCTTCTTTGAGTCCTGCTTTCATCAAGTTCTTCTGCGCATCGCCAGAAAGTATCGCGTGTGTCGCACAAAGGTACACATCTTTATTCGCTCCGTTATCGACCAATGCTTTCACCGCTCCGATCACAGAACCGCCTGTGTCCACCATGTCGTCCACAATGATTGGCGTCTTTCCTTTCACGTCTCCGACGATGTGTGTTACTTCTGATTTGTTATGTTCTGGTCGTTGTTTGTGCAAGATCGCGATGGAAACTCCAAGCGCATCGGCAAATTTTTTCGCATCTTTCGCGCCTCCCGCATCAGGTGACACAATCACCACATCTTTGAGTTTCTTTTTCTTAAAGTATTCCACCAAGTATTTTCGTGGGTTGAGATTATCCACGGGGCAGTCGAAGAACCCTTGGATTTGGTCCGCGTGCAAGTGCATTGTAATGACGTGGTCAGCACCAGCAGACTCTATCATTTTCGCAAGGAGTCGCGCTGAAATCCCTTCTCGTGGATTGTGAATTTTATCTTGTCGAGAATACGGCATGTAGGGCAAAACCACGTGCACACTTTTGGCGAAACTTTGTTTCGCGGCATCGATCATGAGCAAAAGTTCTATAAGATCGTTGTCCATGTGCCCTGTTCGTCCTGTCTGTACAATGAATACCTCCTGTCCTCGAAATGTCTCGTCGTATTTCACATATTTTTCTCCGCAAGAGAATGTTTTGATTGTTGTCTTTCCCAATTTCTCCTTAATGTGCTTGGAAATCGCTTGAGCAAACTCTGGATGACTCGAGCCGGAAAAGATCTTAAAATTATTCATCGACGGTATTTTGCGAAATTTTGAGGAATTTGTAAACTCTCTTCGTACATGACCCCTGAAATTTCAATTATCACCGTGAATTTTGGAAGTGCTGAAAAAGTAAAAGCACTTTGGAAATCTCTCCAACAATTCCCTCCACATAAAGAATGGGAATTCATTGTCGTAGACAATCATTCCGCGAGAAATGAGGGATCTGAATTAGCGACTTTTTTAAAGGATTTCGAGAACGCACACGTGATCACATTGTCTCGAAACACTGGATTCGGAGTCGGAAATGAAGAAGGAATAAAATTCGCAAAAAGTGAAATAATTGCGATTGTGAATCCAGATATTGAAGTTCAATCGGGAACCTTTGATGAATTATTGAAAGAATTGAAAACGGAAAAAGTAGGAATTGTGACACCGATTATGCAAACTCGTGACGGAGCGTCTCTTCCTAACACCTGGAATTTCCCCTCTCCGTTCGGTCTCCTCTCCAGACGTTTATTTGGAAAGAAAGAAGTGGTGACCGCACAAAAAACAACTCCCGTTGCATGGGCACAAGGAAGCTTTCTTATGATGCGGAAGTCTTTTTTCACAGAAACGTTGAAAGGATTTGATCACCGATATTTTCTCTTTCTAGAAGACACGGATCTCTGCCGACGAACATGGGAAGCCGGACACCGAGTACTTCAAGTGCCAAATGCAAAAGCCTTTCACGGAGACAAACGACTATCAGGGAAAGGGATTTGGCAATCACTCAAAAAGAAAACCTTTTGGATTCATATTCTCTCGGCCTTGAAATACTTTTGGAAATACCGAGGAAAATCACACCCTGAAATTTTTTAACATGCGTATTGCGGACACCCATACTCATCTCTATTTCTCTGCGTTTGATAAAGACCAGAAAGAAGTTATTGAAAACTGTCGAAAGGTGGGCGTGGAGTTGCAAATTCAAATTGGATGCGATGAGATTTCGACCCTTGCAGCTCTGAAACTCGCGCAAGAAAATGATGATTTTTATTCTACCGTTGGCATTCATCCGTGTGATGTGAAGGTTTGTTTTGATGAGAATAAACTGCACCGATCTTCAGGATTTGAGGATTATAAATTAAAAGCCAAGTCGTTTGATGAACTATTTGCGATGTTTGAGGAATTGATCCAAGCCAATCCCGAGAAGATTGTGGGATTCGGAGAAACCGGATTTGATCTGTATCACGAGAACTCTGAGGAGATTTTTGAAATTCAAACAGAAGTGTTTAAGAAACACGTGGAGTTGGCAAAGAAGTACGACAAACCACTGGTCGTGCACGGACGAAATTCCGAAGCACAAATGATGGAGTTTTTTAAAAAACATATAACGCCTGGAGACGTTACGGGCGTCATCCACTGTTTTCCAGAAGGACCAGAATATGCAGAATTTTTTACAAAGAATTACGGATTTTTCATTGGAATAGGGGGAACCGCCACGTACCCCAAGGCTGAGAATATCCGCGAAGCTATTGCCGCGACCCCGATAGAATTTATTGTTACGGAAACCGATGCTCCCTTTCTTGTGCCCCAGAGTTTACGAAAAACGGTGAAGCGAAACGATGCAAGTTTGCTTCCTGAGGTCATTGAACTTATTGCCGACATTAAAAAACTCCCCGTTAGCGAGGTAGCTGATATTTTATTTGAAAATGCGAAGAGACTATACCAGTTGAAATAGATCCGGACCCGAAGATCCGGACCTAAATATCAATTACATTTTACAACTCCCAATTTTGCATCCTTTCAAAGGGCACATTGGTTTTGTCATCATAAGAGACAAAATAACGGCGAGACCGAGCACGTGGAAGAGTATTCCCATCATGTCTCCCGAAGGAATCGTAACAGAAAGAAACGCTACGAGCGTGATGATAAAGAGTCCCAAGAGAGACACTTTATACAGTACTTTTGGGATAAAGGGACCGACGATAACGAAGAGTCCTCCCAAGATTTCAAAGACCACAACGACCCAAAATCCGATAGTGAGCATGAGCCCTGTCCACCCAAAGAGTGTTCCGAGCATACCCTGAAACATTGCTGGATCCATAAACTTTCCAATTCCAGGAATCAAAAAGAGCGCTCCAACTGCAAGCCGCGTAAGACATTGTGCGAACGCTGGTTTGTCGCAACAACACATTGAACATTTGCCCATAATATTTTGGATTAAAAAAATAAAAAAGCGTCTTAAAGTGTATAAGACGCCTTCTGAAAAACAAAGTTCTTTTTACGAAAATTTCGGAACCAAATTCGTAAGTGAATATTCTTCCATACCTTCTTCGTGTCCTTCGTAAAACTTGAGAATAAGAGCGAGTGCTTCTTCTTGTGTATTTACACAGAAGATATTATCAAGATCGTGGGCACTAATAAGTCCGTCTTTGAGTGGGTATTTTCGTACCCATTTGATCAATTCGTGCCACATTTCCCCCATCAAGATAATCGGAGTATTGGCTGTATGTTTCACTTGCGCAAGTTGCCATGTGTAGAATAATTCCAAACATGTTCCGATTCCTCCTGGAACCACAACCGCTATATCAGACAATTCCATAAATGTATCGAGTCGGCTCGAAAATTTGTGAAAGTGTTTCTTCAAGTCAAGATGTTTGTTCGCATGAGCTTCCATCGGAAGGTCAATCGTAAGACCAATCGAATGAGAATTTCCATTCTGCGCGATGCTGTGTCCGAAGTTTGCCGCGTCCATAAGACCCGGACCTCCGCCTGTAACCAAATCAATATCCCGCTTTCCAATTTCATGCGCAAGATCTCTCACTTGTTTATAAAGAGCGTCGTCTTTTTCGATTCGTGCTGAACCAAAGATTGCGACTCTAAAGTGGTCTTCGTGACTCATTCCCTCCCAGAAACTTTTTTGTGTTTGTGCTTTTTGCATATGAAAAATAATTAATTCTCCACATTGTACCATGATTTAGCGCGAAAATCAAGCGTGTCAGACACAACTTCTAAGATGTTCTTTTATTCCGTGAGCCCTTTTGCAATCGCCTTTCCTCGATCAACCCCTGGTTGATCAAACGCATTTATTTCCAAAAATTCTGCCATAAAAACAACGGTCCCCATCCAAAGTGCGATCAGTTCTCCGAGAGATCCCTCTGTTAGCGTCTTCATTTCAATCGTACAGTTCGGACGCCCGAGCTCTGTCAAACTCTGTGCTGTCGCATCAAGCTCAGTATTGGCAATCTTCCCCAAATCTGTGTTTCTGTGACTATTATCTTTTACAAAGATCGTAAAAAATTCATCCGGTCCTTCCGCAAGGAGTTGTAATAGTGAATGCTGATCGGTCGGTCCAATCGCTGAAAGAGGGGTGAAGCCTTTCCCCTGTTTCCCTGTTGACTCGGCAATGAGCTGTGTCCACCAATCTCCCGTCTTTCGTAAGAGAGCAACATACGGAAAGTGAACCAGTCGTGTTTTTCCTGATTGCACAATCGCTGATGCCAATGTGAAAGGAAGATTTCCTTTGGCAGAAGGTGAATAAAATTGCATTCGCATTTTTTTTGCTCCTTCTATAACGGCTTTCATATTAATCCCTGCAAAGAGTGCTGGCAGTATCCCCACCGTTGTGAGCACTGAAAATCGCCCACCTATATTAACCGGCATCGGCACGGTCGGAACAGCGTTCTTCTCTGCCCATGTCCACAAGGCACTTTCTCTTTCTGAAATCACAATAAAGTTTTCATGAGGCACCTTGTCCCAGAAGTGATCCAATAATTTTTTTGTTTCGAGTGTCGTTCCTGATTTTGAGATCACGATGAATCGTGTTTTTTCAAGGTCCTTAATACTTCCCACAGCCACTGGATCAATCGTGTCGAGAACGGCTAAGTTATGTCCTCCGAGTCCATCTCGAAGCATCTTTGCGCCCAGTGCTGACCCTCCAATTCCCAAGACCACTGTCCGTTCTAATGGTTTTTGTTCGGCTACAAATTTCTCAAGCTCTGAAATATCTTCATCCAGTACTTCAAAAAATCCTTGATCCGTTTGTTTAAACGCTTCCAAAAACGGTGCAATTTTTTCTTCTTCAATTGGGAATTCCGCACCTGAGAAATCAATGGAAATCATTGTTGTGAGTATAACGGGTTTTAACGGAGAAAGAAAGACCTGATCAAAGTCACTAATCCCCAGATAATTCCAAGGAAAAGAAAGAAGTACCCAATCGGAATAAGTCCAAATGGTTCGTGAAGCCAACCTTCTTCATCAACATATGACCCTATGTAATTATAAACAGTCCAACATCCCGCTCCGATAGCGAGGAAAATAACCGCAACGAGATAGCCTTTTCTTTTTGTTTTCATAACAAAGCGAGTGTAAAAAGTTTCAAAAAAATGTAAACTCACCTCGATGATTGGACTCCTTCACGGAACGGTTTCGGAAATAAACGAAAAAGAAATTCTATTGCTTACTTCAGGTGGGGTTGGGTATCGAGTAATGCCTGCGGGGAGTTTATTGGCGAAGTGTCAGAAGGGTGCGGAAACGACGATTGAAGTTTTAACCATCGTCCGAGAAACAGAAATTTCACTCTACGGATTTGGAGACAGAACTGAACGAGACCTCTTTGAAAAACTCATCAGCGTGTCGGGTATCGGTCCTAAGACGGCGATCGGCATGGTATCGATTCCAACAGGCCAATTTATGAACGCGTGTGAAATGGGCGATGTGGCGTTTCTTACGAGAATCCCAGGACTTGGAAAAAAGACTGCCGAACGACTCATCATTGAACTGCGTGGAAAACTCGATCTTTCAAAAGTAGAAGATGCACTGCCAACGTCGAAAGCCTTCACCGAAGCATCCGATGCATTGGAAAATTTGGGCTACGACAAAAACACTATCAACAAACTTCTCAAAGATGCCCCAGTGAAATCTTCTGCCGAAGAATTGGTAAAACTCTTCTTGTCCTCAAACTCATAATCCCTTTTGTCATCCTGAACTTGTTTCAGGATCAATCGTCTCGAAGTTATTACGTGTTTGAGCAAAGCGAGTGCAGAAACCTAAGGTTTGATTCCGAAATAAATTCGGAATGACAAAAAAAGAAAATGAAAATCATAAAAATCCTTACCTTTCCTGACAAAATACTCGCCAAAGGCGGTATCCTACTTATTAAACTGTACCAAAAAACACTCTCACCATTACAACAAGGCCCTGGCGACACACATGGATTTCGTGGGTGTCGATTTTATCCGTCGTGTTCTGCGTATGGAATTTTGGCATTGGAAAAATACGGATTCATCTGTGGTGTCCCTCGTATCGCGTGGCGACTTCTCCGTTGTAATCCATGGAATCACGGTGGAGTTGATTTTCCTGGAAAGAAAAACTAAAGTCCTCGCGACATGATTATTCTCTCACTTATCGCTTTCCTCGTTATCTTCTCAGCGCTTATTTTGGTGCACGAATATGGACACTTTACCGCTGCCAAGAAATCAGGAGTGAAAGTTGAAGAGTTTTCACTCGGAATGGGGAAACTTTTGTGGAAAAAACAAAAGGGAGAAACACAATACAGTCTCCGTGCAGTTCCTTTTGGGGGATACGTGAAGATGCTCGGAGAAGAAGATAAATCTGACGATCCGAGAAGTTTTAGCAAAGCCAAACTCTGGCGGAGAATGATGATTACCTTGGCAGGAGTGTTTATGAATTTTGTCATGGCGATTCTCGCGCTCACGGTGCTTTTTACAGCAGGAACAAATCCCATTTTAATAACTGATGCTGATGTAGAACGAGCGGAAGCCGCGGGACTCCTTGTCTTGAGCGAAGAAGTAAATGAAGACGGCAAACGAGAATTGTTGGAAATTGTCCCGATTCAGAAACCGTTCCCTCAGTCTCTCCTTTTTGCCACAACAGAAACCTACCGAATTTCTGTGGCAGTCGTACAAAAACTTGGAGAAATTCCTGTTGAAATTATTAAAGAACGACGCATCCCCGAAGGCTTAGCTGGCCCCGTTGGAATCGCTGAAATCACACACAAGATCGTGCCACTTGGACTCCTTGCCTTGCTTAAGCTCTTCGCTCTGCTCTCTATCTCACTCGGAGTGATTAACCTCCTCCCGATTCCAGCACTGGATGGTGGACGATTCCTCTTCCAGATTGTGGAATTGGTGACGTTCCGTAAACCACCTGAGTCATGGGAAAACGCGATTCACATGGCAGGATTTATTCTCTTGATGGGACTCTTGGTTGTGATTACGTGGAACGACATTATGAGAGTGTTTTTCTAGAATAACTTTGATTTGACAATTTTGGCTTTGGAAATACAATCGCCCAGCTTTGAATGGACGTACTATGAACCAAGAAACATACCCACTATCGGCTCAAAAGAGAGATTGCTCTGGCAAACACTCAGCTCGTGACACACGAGATGCAGGTCGAGTACCAGCGGTTATGTACGGACATGGAACCGATCCCGTGACTATTTCTATGGACGGGTCAGATATTTTGCGAACCTACCGAAAGGCAGGAACTTCTGCATTGATCGATTTGGATATAGACGGAAAGAAAGTGAAAGTATTGGTACAAGAATTGCTCTTGCACCCAGTAACGAATGAAATCTACCACGTGGACTTCTTCGCAGTGAACTTGAAAGAAAAAACAACAGTAAGTGTGCCTCTTAATTACATCAACGAGTCTCCAGCGGTTAAAGACCACGGTGGAATCTTCATGAAAGATACCGATACTGTAGAGGTTCGATGTTTACCATCAGACATTCCACACTCATTGGATGTAGATATTGCTACTATTACAGAAGTCGGAGGAAGTCTTTCTCTTGCTGACTTGGTTATCGACCGAGAACAATTTGAACTTCCACAAGACGAAACAACATTGCTCTGCTCTGTAATCGCACCAAAGACTGCTGAACAAGAAGAAGCTGAAAACGCTGCTGCTGATGCCGCTCTTGCTGAAGGTGAAGAAGGCGAGGAAGGTGCAGAAGGCGCTGAGGGCGAAGAAAGCGCTGAAGGTGAAGCTGGTGAAGAAGGCGAAAAGAAAGAAGAAGGAGGTAGCGAAGAAGGCGAAAAAAAGGAATAATAGTTGTGTGAACACGCTGATTCCAAACGCTGTCTTTGAAACAATGCGCACCTACGGGGGCAAGGTTTTTGCGTTGGACGAACATCTGGAGCGACTGTTTCGTTCTGCGGAATTACTGGGAATTGAACCTCGCCATTCGCAGGCAGATATTTTGCGAGAGATCGGATATTTGCCGACCGAATCAAAAGTGCGAGTCCATCTCACCGCGGAGAAATTCACCGTGCAGATTCTTCCACTCCCATCAGTTGATCCTCTCATTTATAGTGAAGGCGTGGAGGTTTGTGATCGTGTATTCGAACGTCCGTTCCCACGAGCAAAGTACGAAACGCAAATGTACGAGGAGGTTCTGAACGCACAAGGGGAAAACTTTGAGACACTATTTTTTAGTGAAGAAGGGTTCTTGCGAGAGGGAAATATCTCCAATGTGTTTGCGGTGATTGCAGGAACTATTGTGACCCCAAAGAACAATATTCTTCTCGGGGTGACGCGAGAGAAAGTGATTCAGTTAATCGGAGAAAATAATATTCCATTCGAAGAACGAGATATCTCGCGAGAAGAATTAATGAAAGCCGATGCGATATTCCTCACGAATACCACAAAAGAAATCATCCCCGTGCGGAAGTGGGGGGCGTGGGAAGGAGGGAATTTTGAAATAGTGCAGAAATTACGAGAAGCGTTCTAGCTCTCCATGAACTTTTCGATTTCCGCTTTGCTCACTCGTCGTGGCATGGCTCGTTTTCGTGCAGAAATTTCTGAACGCATTCGGAATACCTTCCACCATTCTGATAATAATTCCGTTTCGAAGATAAGAAGGTAGAAAAACACCTTCATGTTGTAGAGGAATGTCGCTCCACGAATGGTTCGAGAGAAATCTTCTGAAAAGTTTTTTTGAAGCAAAATCTGGTGATTGAGATAAGACAATCGGTTCACGGCTCGTGGTTTCTTTGATCTGTTTCGAATTAAATTCCACGCCTTTCGTCCAATCGCGTGTACTGTTCGATCATGATACGCCGTCGCGTGCGGAGAGAAGTGTGCCTTCCATCCCGCCCATTGCAATCGGTATGCTAAATCGATGTCTTCTTTGTACATAAACATAGACTCATCGAAGTATTCTTTGTTGCCTTCTTCATTGATAAACGCTGTATCTTCCAATGCTTTTTTTCGATACAAAACCGCCGCTCCAGAGACTCCAAAGAGTTCCTTTGCTTCATCGAATTGTCCGTAATCCACCTCTCCTTGTCCGACATCCTCGAACCGGTGAGATTTGAGAATCCGAATTCCCGCAGAATCTACAAAGTTTGTTTTTCCCATTTCACGAGTTCCTTTTAGGCTCTTTGCAAAAGCATCATAGTCCCATCGCTTAATCTTTCCTCCGGCCGATCCATAAACTGGCTTTTGGTCAATTGACTTAATAAGTTCAGAAAGGAAGTTGGGTTCAAAAATCATATCGATGTTCACACACGCGTAAAAATCAGAGTCTGTATTTTTCAAGATGTCATTATGACTTCGTGCAAATCCAAGATTTTCTGCTGATTCAATAAGTCGAATCTCGGGGAATTTCTCCGCCATGATATCAACTGTATGATCCGTGGAAGCATTGTCAAAGACAACAATTTCGATGTTTTCATAATCTTGTCCGATGAGTGATGTGAGACAAGGTTCGAGATATTTCTCTGAATTATGCGTCAACACTCCGACCGTCACTTTCGCCATATGGTCTGAAAGTTTTCGATCAACAAGGTCTGGTCTTCGTTTCGCAACTCGCTCTGGATCAAAGGCTTCTTGTGCCAAGATACTTGCCTCAAGCAATGACTCGTGCGTTCCTGCATCCACCCACATTCCAGAAATTTCTGAAGCGCGAAGGGTTCCCTTTTTAATGTACAAATTATTCACATCTGTAATTTCAAGTTCTCCTCTTTTTGAAGGTTCGAGGTTTCGAATCAAATTAAAAACCTCTGCGTCGTAGAGATAAAATCCAGTTTGTGCAAAGTTTGATTTTGGAATAGCAGGCTTCTCATCAATAAATTTCACAATTCCTTCTTCATCCATTTCTACAACTCCAAATCGAGACGCATTCTCAACTCTCTTCACAAAAATCTTCGCTCCTTCTTCAAAGCATTCTACATCTTTTGCGAAATCTTCTTCGAAAATATTATCGGATAACACCACCGCAATCGATTCTCCATTGGCAAAGTTCTCCGCCAAACTCAAGGCTTGTGCGATTCCTCCTGATCCATCTTGAACTTTGTAGGTGAACTGCACCCCGAAATCCATTCCTGATCCAAGTAATGCCATGAAGTCTCCCGCATGTTCTGCTCCTGTCACAATAAGTATCTCTCGAATCCCTGACCGCTTGAGCGTATCAATTGGATACTGCACCATCGGTTTATTAAAGATCGGCAACAAATGTTTATTCGTTACTTTTGTGCTGGGAAAAAGTCTTGATCCGGTACCGCCTGCTAATATAACACCCTTCATCGGCGGGTATTGTGCCATTTTTTTTAAAAAAGCAAAATGTTTTTTCGATATTGGCAAAAAAGCAAACAGTCAACCGTTAATAGCTAACAGTAAAGGGCTTATTCAAGCCTTTTTCTAAAGATTTCAAACCACGAAACCGGAAACTGTAAACTGTAAACTATAAACTGCATCTTATGCTTGCAATAAAGCGGGATAAGTGATATAATTAGGAGATGGTGACACTAAAAAGATTTACACAATATCTCATTGCCGCAGGAATGGCTTTCTTGGTCTTCGGGGCAATATTGGTGTCTGAGAACACAAAATTCTTTTTGTTTTCTCAAGGAACAAATCCATTTGATCAAGCTATAGAGCTCTCAGAGGGGATCGAGATTGGGCGAAATGAGAAAGGAAAAGAGATTCTCTCAACAATGGGAGAGTTCTTGATTGTCTTCCCTCAAACACAACTTGATTTCACAGAAGGGAAACGAGACATGACATCGGGAGATGTTTTTTATAGCTCTCTCTTCCTTCATCCCGATAGGAGAAAAGCTGCCACACTCTCAACAGAACAAGAAACTCTCTCTGAGGGGCAACTGAAGATTGGCGATCTTATTATTCATGCACCCGAATCAACTGTATTTATTCACACTGCAGAAAGTCCGCATCAAACAGAAATCTATGTATGGGGGCACCAAGTTGTACTCTCTTGGGGAAAAGACTATCGGTTCATTGTCCCTGCTCAAACAAAGGTAAGTGTTTCCGATTCATTCTTGTCTGAAATTGTAGGACTCTCGTATGAAGCGCTTCAAGAAGAATTTAAATGGACTCCCTTTACTCGAGATTCTCTGGATACAGAGCTCTCTTCTGTGGAAGAAAAGCTTCTTTTTTCTCTTGAACGATTGGATGCTCAGCAGGAGCAGATGAAAAACTTTTCTTTGTACACTCCAAAAATATGGGATCACACCGTACAAAAGACTCATTTCGTTGGGCGGTTTATAACGGGAGTTGGAATTTTTCAAGATCGAGTAGCTATCGGATTATCAAAGACCCGAGACGATCAACGTGAATTCGATAACCTTATTCGTCCTTTTACAAAAACAGACTCGTTTATTCGGAATAGGAAAACAGCGCTCGGAACACGCTCACTCACTGAGTTCAAAACCATCATGAGAAGTGTGAACTGGCGAAGACTTATTCAAAAGAACCCGACGCTTTCCTATCAATGGAATACTTTCTTCATGGCACACAATGCGTGGATGAAAGGTGATTTAGGAGAAGATGCTCAAAATTTCTCAAAAGCATGGTCCTCTTTGGAGAAAAAAACTGATATGGAAAAAATTAATGAACTTTTCTTTTCTTTTGAGAACCTGATGACACGAGGGTTTATCAAGAAATCACGAAAAGCACTCGATGAAATCAAAACTATTCTCGAGCAAGAATCCTTCTTAACGGAGAACATTCAAGATGTGACCAACCTTCGAAGACTTGTTGGGGACTGTCTCAAACAACACCCGACCTTGCATAACGAGAATTCCTTTCGACTTTTCTCTCTTCTCGTGAAGACGGAACTCGAAATGTATGAAGCCGGAAACGATCTCAATGGAATCAAAATTGAAGTTGTTCATTTGGTTCTGCCTTTCCTAGAGTCCTTCTTGGAGGATCAAACAAAAATTGAGGCTTCTCAAATATTGATTCAGTTGTACCAAAAATTGGAGATTGAAGAACTCCTCAAAAACAAAGAATCTCAAATACTCACGGAACAAGAACAGGAACTCGTTTCCTTTTTGGTGCTCTTGGGAAATACGGGGCTTACTCCTCGAGAAATTCAGCTCATTAAAGAAGAGCAAGCATTGCAGTATTTAATTGGAAGAAAAATCGACAAAGTACAAAAACAACAAGAAGCGGTAAACGAAGAAGAGGAAGATTCTTCTCAACTCCGAAACGCAAAATACCTGTACCATCTCCTTGAGGAAATCGGAGTTCCGAACGACTCAATCTATTTCTCAACTGATCGTGAAAAGGGAATTACCACTTTCCGAGACGGAGAATGGAAGGGGCTTCCACTGTCGGGAACATTTGATTACAAAACACAATTCTTCTCAATTCTTACCGTAGGTGATCGGACGAAAGAAAATTTCCACTCTCGGTTCTTGTCGGCATTCCTCCTTCAAATTGAAGAGGAAGTTACGAAGGAACCGGAAAACAAAAGAGAAGAACTTGTCTTCATTCCTCAAACAACACCCCAAGCCGTTCTCGAAAGAAAATTCTTACAGGAACTCTTAGTACTCAATGGAATTGAGGTTCGTCGAGAGAATATCCTTATTTTGGATTCAGCGATGTCTCATTTCCGCGTATCAGCGGCTCGACTCGTTGACCGATTCTTTATAAGTTTTATTTATAATCGAGATGAACAAACCATTGAATCTCTTGAATTCAAGGGACGAGAAGAAGAACCTATCGTTCTTCAAAATGAAACTTTCCCCATTGCTACCGTTGAAACAGAGGCTGTTACGAGAATTGAAGAATTATTGGAAGTCTCCAGATAACGTTGTCGTATTGACGGAGCACTAATTCTGTCTAGAATCGGACGGAATTGATTCACTTATGGGAAAAATTCTTTGGACTACCGTGCTCGATGCTTCTCGTCGGGCTTTACACTCCCCCTTTGCTTTTCAAGCAGTGGCCTTTGGGATTTTGGTAATGTTCCTTATGAGCTTTCGTCCTCCTTATTTTTCACAAGAACAAGAGCTTTTTGGGGATGAATTTTTAGGGGAAAAATCAATTTCTTTTCCCATTTCTGAAGTTGGGTTTCTCGATAACTTTGCAGGAGTGAAGACTGCCGGACTGCGGGAAGTACTGGTTGAGGATGAAAACGGGAACTTGGTGTTCCGTGTACAACCACGAAAGCGGGATGTAACGATTAATTACACCGTAAAGTCCGGGGACAACCCTTCCAAAATTGCGCATAAATTTGGAATTAAAGTAACGACCTTGCTCTGGGGAAATGATTTGAACGTAAAACAGACATTACATGTTGGCCAATCGATAAAAATCCCACCGTCTGATGGAATCTATTACACCGTCCAACAGTCCGATACTCTGGGGGAAATCGCAAAAACACACAACATTGAGCTTTCTAAAATATATGCCTACAACCCAAGTGTGAAAGACAATATTATCGCTGTGGGAAAGGATCTATTTCTTCCCGATGCCAAGAAGGTCTTTGTTCAGCGAACGTCTTTCTCTGGAAAAGATGTGGATAACACCGGCGCTCCAATGGAATCTATCGGGATTCGGATCCGTCGACCAACCAAAGGAGTGCTGACACAGAAGTTCCATCGTGGACACTACGCGATTGATATTGCGAATAAACTCAACACTCCGATCTATGCTGCGGCAGGGGGAGAGGTTATTAAGTCTCAGGATGGATGGAATTATGGATATGGACGACACGTGATTATCGATCATGGGAACGGAATTGAGACGCTCTATGCCCACATGAACGTGCGGAAGCTCGACGTTGGCGATGAAGTAAAAACAGGACAACTTGTGGGACTCATGGGGAATAGTGGACGGGTTTGGGGACCGACAGGAATCCACCTGCACCTTGAACTGCGTATCCGTGGACGAAAGGTAAATCCGTTCAATTACTTCTAGAGAGAATCCCTCCCTCTTTTGCAAAGAGGGAGTTGGAGGGAGATTTCAAAATCCCCCTTTTATTCCCCCTTTTTTAAAGGGGGAGGTTTTCTTAATTTTTCATAAATTCCTCTTCGTGCTTTTTTTGCATGAACTCTTCACAATGCCTCAATGTTCCCCCTGTCACAATCTGAAAAACTACGCGGAATCTTTGTCGTTCTCTTTATTGGGATATTCCTCGGACAATATGAAGGTGGCAGGGAGTACTGCCTCCTTGTTGGAGGGCTCTCAGGCGTCCTTGCCGTACTCTGGAAGAAGTATTGGCTGTGGGTGCTCTGTGCGCTCTGTGTGAGCCTGTTCTACGGACAATGGCGCAATGATTTTGATTTTCGACACGATGAATTGATTACTCAGGTGAATGAGACCGTTGAATTAACGGGAATCGTCGCCAGTTTTCCTGATATGCGCGAAGATGACACACGGTATGTGGTGCAATCCGATAGCGGTCGGTTCCTTCTCATTACCCCTGATGAACGCATATTTCACTATGGCGATAAAGTTGAAGTCGTGGGCGTTGTAACCAAACCGAGAACCTTTTCAGGATTTGATTATCAAAAGTATCTCCGTCGATTCGGCGTGCAGACAATTCTGAAAAAGCCAATATCGATTGAATTATTCCCAGAACAAGGAGGATCGTTTGTGCTCAGAAGTGCCGAACGAATGCGGTTATTCCTCGGTCGCAATCTCCAGCGATCGCTCCCTTCGCCCCATTCAACCATTGCGATGGGCGTTCTATTGGGGGTGAAGAATCAGCTCCCAGAATATCTCCAACATGATTTCAAGCGTTCAGGACTTCAGCACCTGCTCGTTGTGTCGGGATTCAATGTGAGTGTGGTGCTCCTCTTTATAACCTTTGCCTTGGGACGATTTGGACGACGGATTGCGTTTGGGGGAAGTCTGTTGGCGCTCCTCTTTTTTGTGGCCATGACGGGCGCAGATGCTCCTGTATTGCGTGCTGCGGTGATGGGAGGGATTGTCGCGTGGGCCGTCTATATCGGACGATTCTCGGATGCGAGAAATTTAATATTCCTCTCAATGGTGCTCATCGGAATTGCGCAACCAAGGATTATACAAACCGACATTGGATTTTTTCTGAGTAGCGCCGCGACCTTGGGAATTATCTTTGGCACCCCCGTAATGGACCAGTGGTTGAAATGGATTCCGAACAAATTCGAACTGCGAACCATGCTTTCGGTAACCTTGTCAGCACAAATCGCAGTGTTCCCTCTTTTGGGGATCTATTTCGGAAACTTCCCTGTCATTGGTGTGTTGTCCAATTTGTTTGCCGAACCTATCGTTCCCTTCAGCATGGTGTTCTCGTTTACTTCCTCAATCGCGGGTGTGTTGCCAGAGTTTATCGCCCGTCTTGTCGGCATTCCGAGCTTCATACTAATTGAGTTTTTATTGCAGGTGGCTCATTTCTTTGGACAAGTCGAACCCATGCGGATCCCGAGAATTGTGGCGAACGGATCTCTCGTTTGCGTGCTCCTCTTTTTCCTCTGGGCAAGTTTTTCACGGTGGTTCGCTCGAACCTTTTTCGAGAAAAGCACGCTCCAAATTCTTGATTTTTCCGCCACAAAGCCTAAAACTCCATCTTGATGCGACGAAAAACTTTTTTCCTTGAGCAAGCCGAGACTGTAGGAGGGGCCGAACGATTCACGATTGATTTCCTTCACAGCCTTAGTCCTACGGAACTCCGACAACTCTCTCCTTTGATGGTGGGCGCAAAAGCGAAAGAATACCGAGACCTTTTGCCAGAACGTGTGGACGTGCAAGACTTCATCTTCCCATCTGTGCGTGGTGGATTTGTAGAGAAAGTGAAAGCGGTGTTTCTTCTTTTGAAATCTGCATGGCAGTTGCGGAAATTAGCGAAGACCCACAACGCTCGACAGTTTTTTTCCAACACTCCGCGAACACATTTCGTGATGTTTTTGGCAAAAACATTCTTCTTCCTCCCAGGAAAATGGGTAGTCATGATTCATGATTTCACGATTCCAAAGTTTCTTTTGTGGAATATCACGAGCCGATGCAATATCATTATTGCCAATTCCACACCGTGTCGAGAGTATTTACGGAAACATATTCGCAAGCAGGACTATCGAAAAATGCGCCTCATCGAGAACGGGGTTGATTTCCGAAAAGTTCCCGATGGACAGCCACCACAAGAAATCAAAAACATTTTAATGATGGGAAGAATTGATCCGCGAAAGGGACAGATGTTTGCGCTCCAAGTGGCTGATCTCCTTCAAGAACGAAACCCTGATCTTCAGTTTTTCATTGTGGGAAGTTCTTTCCCCGAAGATCCAAGAACTGAGGAATATGAGAGCGAGATTAAAAAATTCGCACAGGATCGAAATCTCCAGAACGTGCATTTCGTGGGAGAAGTTGATGATCCGTTTGAAGAACTCAAAAAATACGATTGTGCGCTCGTGTTGCCAACAGAAGCCGAGACTTTTGGACGAACGGTAATCGAGGGACTGGTGATGAACAAACTTACACTGGTGTTTAATGAAACGGGCCCCCGAGACATTATGAGAAGTTATGAACAGTTCTTGGAAGCCAAAACACAGAAGAAACTAAATCACTCACTTATTGTTGAGTCGCAGAATGCCATGAGCTTGGCAGAAACTATTGGGTTCTTTGCCGATCACCCAGCCGATGTGGCCATTTTCACCGAACACGCACGCGAGTTTGTTGAAAAGCGCTTCTCTATTCAAGAGACGCGAAAGCAATTATTCACCGTATTTTTAGAAAAGTGACTGAGTCCCGATGAGCTTTGCGAATCGTTGGACGAAGTCATCCCTGCGAAAGCAGGGATCTCATAAATAATCTATAGCATTGGATTTAGGCCAAACCTTCAAATCTCAATTTCCCCAATGTTTCTTTAGTTTGTTCTGAGAGGTTTGCCAAGAAATCATTCACATTTTTCACATCTTCAACTTCATGGACGGCTTCGTTTGAAGCGAGTACATCTGCGTTAATCATTGATAATTCGTTTGAAGACGTCTGAACGACATGCTCTTTCGCCTTGTTCTTTGAATCCAGCGCTCGTTCCACTGTTTGTTCAACATTTTCAGCATCGCTCAGAAAAGCGTTTAGCTGTTCTTTCTTTGTGTATTTCCATGAACCCGAATTTTCTATACCCATCCAGATATTATACCAAAACTTTTGACAAAAATCAATCCAATTACTATGCTTCGCGGGTCGCGGACGCCTGTCTGCGGTTTTTCGTTACTTAAGAAAAATTATGACTAAAAATATCGTTGTTCGTGGCGCTCGTATGCACAACTTGAAGAATATCGACATAGAAATTCCTCGAGAGAAGCTCACGGTGATTACTGGAGTTTCTGGGTCGGGAAAATCTTCCCTCGCATTCGATACAATCTACTCGGAAGGACAACGACGATATGTTGAAAGTCTTTCTACCTACGCTCGGCAGTTCTTACAACTACAAGAGAAGGCTGAGGTGGATTCTATTGATGGGCTCTCTCCCGCTATCTCTATTGATCAAAAAACAGCGCCCCGAAACCCACGATCGACTGTCGGGACGGTGACTGAAATGTATGATTACCTGCGATTGCTCTACGCAAAAGTGGGAATCCCGATCAATCCTGAGAATGGAAGGGTTTTGGAAAAACAAACTCCAGGACAAATTCTTGATGCCATTGATAAATGGAAAAATGGAACCAAATTCATGGTGCTCGCACCATTGGTTCGCGGGAAAAAAGGAGAGCATAAAAACGTGTTGGATAAAATCCAAAAAGCGGGTTTTGTGCGTCTACGAGTAGATGGACACGAAACAACGATTAATGAAGATATTGAACTCGATCCAAAGAAAAAACACAATATTGAAGTGATTGTGGATCGTTTAGTAAAAGCCGATTATGCCAAGAAATATGTGAAACTCGATTCTGGTGAAGAGGTGGAAGAAAAGAACGACGATCGTCTTCGAGTTCTCGACTCAGTGGAAACGTCTTTGAAATTCGGAGAAGGAATTTTGATTGTTTACAACATGGACACGAAGTCTGACTTTTTGTTCTCAGAACATTTGTCAGATCCAGAAACTGGATTTTCTTTCCCGCCAATTGAGCCTCGACTCTTCTCTTTCAACTCTCCTCATGGAGCGTGTGAGTCTTGTCATGGATTGGGATACCGACTTGAGGTAGATCGAGAAAACGCCCTCAATCCGAATCTTTCTATCAGAGAAGGGGGGATCCTCCCATGGGCAAGTTTGGGAACAAACGCACAAAATTGGTACTTCTCTTTGCTCGAAGCCATTGGAGATAAGTATAAATTTTCAATCGATAAGCCAATCAAAGATATTAAACCTGACGTCCTTGAGAAATTATTTCTTGGGTTTGGAGAGGAGAAATTTAATGTAAAACTCAAAGGAGCGTTCCACAACCGAACAACCGAAGCGAGCTTCCCTGGGCTTATTGAGCAAACAGAGAAACGATACAACGAATCTGATTCTGACTTTGTTCGAAAGAAATTGAACGAATTCATGAGTGAGAAAACCTGTGCAACCTGCGAGGGGACACGACTCAATGTGTACGGACGAAATGTATTTATTGGGGAAACAACGATCGCGAACATCACACAAATGCCTGTACCAGAGGTAAAGAAGTGGGCAGAGGAACTCAAGATGACAAAGGAAACTGAGAACATCGTACGCCCAATTCAGAAAGAATTGATGGATCGACTCGGATTTTTGGAAAATGTAGGACTCGGATATTTAAATCTTTCACGAGCAGCAAATACATTATCAGGAGGTGAGGCACAACGAATTCGACTCGCAACACAGATCGGATCACAACTTCAAGGGGTGCTCTATGTTCTGGACGAACCATCAATCGGACTCCACCAGCGAGATAACGATCGTTTGATCGAAACATTGAAACACTTACGAGATCTCGGAAATACCGTGATTGTCGTGGAGCACGATGAAGACACGATGAAATCGGCTGATTATATTGTGGAAATCGGACCAAAATCAGGAATGCATGGAGGAAAATTGGTCTACGCGGGAACGTTAAAAAACATGAAAGACGTGAAGTCTGAAACCGCTGACTTTCTCTTTGGACGACAAAAAATTCGTGTACCAAAAGTACGTCGACGAGCAATTGGGAAGCTGTCTATTACCAATGCCCGAGAGAACAATCTCCAAAACGTAGATGCTGATATTCCGTTGGGAGTATTAGTGGGAGTGACGGGAGTTTCTGGAAGTGGAAAGAGTTCCTTGATTAACCGAATCTTGGTACCGACCTTGGCGAGAGAACTCAATCGTGCCAAGAAACCATCTGGAGCGCACGACAAAGTAACGGGGATGGATCAATTGGATAAACTTATTTCTATCGATCAAAGCCCGATTGGACGAACGCCTCGATCAAATCCTGCCACCTACACAGGTGTCTTCACCGACATCCGAGAAGTATTCTCACAGGTGCCAGAAGCACGAGTTCGAGGATACAACGCAGGACGATTTAGTTTTAATGTGAAAGGAGGACGATGTGAGGTGTGTTCTGGAGATGGAATAAAGAAGATCGAGATGCACTTCTTGCCAGACGTATACGTGCCATGTGAAGTCTGTGCTGGGCACCGGTATAATGAAGAGACCCTAGAGATTACCTACCGTGGGAAATCAATCTCAGACGTCCTTGAGATGACCGTGGAAGAAGCGGAGAAATTCTTTGCCAACTTTCCGCACATCGAACAAAAACTCAAAGCGATTGTAGAAGTGGGACTGGGCTATATTCATCTCGGACAAAGTGCAACAACACTCTCTGGGGGTGAGGCACAACGAGTGAAGCTCGCAACGGAGTTGATGAAGAAAGCAACGGGAAAAACCATTTACATTCTCGATGAACCAACGACTGGACTCCACTTCTCTGACGTGAAAAAGCTGTTAACCGTACTGCAAAAACTCGTGGACAAAGGAAACTCTGTGATCGTTATTGAACACAACTTCGACGTGATTAAATCCTGTGATCATTTACTCGACCTAGGACCAGAGGGAGGAACTCTTGGTGGTGAACTTATTGCCACAGGAACCCCTGAAGAGGTGGCGAAGAATAAAAAAAGTTACACCGGAATGTTCTTGAAGGAGTACTTTGCGCGGAAGTAGTTTCTACGTCAAAACCATCAACACACCTCCTGCGATAAGCGGAACAAATATATTGTCATCAATATAAAATTTTCCAAATCGAATCGGAACTGTTTCTCCTACAATCGCAAAAACTGAAGCCAGAAAGGCTGGAATAATCGGCACAAAAAATTGAGCGACAAGTGTTCCCGCAACAATTCCAATACTCACCCCAAGACAGTTCTTGCGCCGATTCCATGGGAATTTCAAATGCCCTGGGACCTTGCTCGCAAAGAGTCTGTTTAAGGAATCCCCTACTGAGAGAATAAGGATGGCAGCATACGCAATCTTGATCGGAAAGAGCAGGAAGGTAATAAAAATTCCAAGGAGAAGATAGAACGCCCCTCGTCCAGGGAAGTTTTTATCTCGAGGGCGATCAAAGAATTTCAACAATTTCTGCACGAAGGAGAGTTTTCCTTTTTGCGTGAGTAAAGAAATCATCAGCCCCACGACAAGGAGAACTGCAATATGTCGCAGTCGCAAGAACCCTGCCCAGTGCGCAAACACGGCCATAAATCCGGCCACAAAGTGCAGACTCTGCCGACGAAATTCGAGTTCTTCCCACAGCACTTCGAGTATTTTTTTGATATCAGGATGTGAGAAAAACGACCCCACGATTCCTCCTAAAAATATTCCCCCTGCAATATCAGAAGGATAATGGAGGTTCTCGTACACTCTCGCCAATCCAATAAACAAAGCAAAGAGAAGCCATGTCGTTCCAATAACTCGGGAAATCCTCATAAACGGAATCAACAGGGCAAACGCTACTGCCGTGTGAAACGACGGAAAGCTCATTGACGGAGCATGTGTGAGGGGAATGAGTCCCATTTCGATAAATGGTCGCGGAATCCCAAATAATGACTTAAACACAAATGCCAATATTCCCGTCGCCACGAGCGCAAATAATGCTGGCAATAACTTTGTTTGATTATCGGGATTCGTCCACACACGGTATCCTGTCACCAACGCAAAAAGGACAAGCACCCACCACAGCAATTCTTCTGTAAGAAAGAGAATATAGTGATCAATCGTAGGACATCTCAAATACGTTTCGATAAATGCAAACACCTGTTCATCCATCACTTTCCCAATCGCAAACAAGAAAACTCCGAACCCAACCCAGAACCAAAGCTCCGCTTTGAGCGCTTTAAAATTGATTTTCGAGAACTTGTGTGGCAGTATTTTCACCGTCCTATCTTAGTTAAAATGAGCAAAAAAGAAATCCAACATGTGTTAAGCAGAGGGGTCGCTGAAGTTCTTCCAAAGCAGGAGAAGTTAGCGGAACTTATGGAAAAGAAAAAGATTCGATTGTATTTGGGGATTGATCCAACCGGCTCATTGCTCACGTTGGGACATGGGGTGGTGTTGAAGAAACTGCAACAATTCGCAGACCTCGGGCATCACGTTATTTTGCTTGTTGGAAATGGAACGGTGCGTATCGGAGACCCGACAGGACGAGATACAACGCGTCCGGTTTTGACGGACAAAGAGATCAAAGCGAACTTTGAAGACTGGAAAAAACAAGCGGGAAAGATTTTGAATTTCAAAAAAATAGAAGTGAAATACAACGGTGATTGGTTGGACAAACTCAGTTACGCCGACATCGTGAAGCTCATGGGAAAGGTTACTGTGCAACAACTCATGGAACGGGACATGTTCCAAAAACGACTCAAAGACGGGAAGCCTATCTTCGGACACGAGATCATGTACCCACTTTTGCAGGGGTATGATTCAGTGGTGATGGATGTAGATTTGGAACTTGGGGGAACAGACCAGACCTTCAACATGCTCATGGGAAGAACGCTTCAACGAGTCTACAACAACCGTGAGAAGTTTGTGCTCGCAACACCGATTATCAATGGAACGGACGGACGAAAGATGAGTAAGTCCTACAACAACTTCGTTTCTCTCGATGAAGAACCGAAAGAAATGTTTGGAAAACTCATGGCGATTCCTGACGACGTGATGGAACAGTACTACGAAATCTTCACCGAAGAAGATATGAAAGATGTGAAGAAAAAAATCAAAGACGCTCCTCGAGATGCCAAGGTCTCTCTTGCGAAACACATCGTGACATGGCTTCATGACGAGAAATCAGCCGAAGCAGGATATCAGGATTTCATCACAAAGTTTGTGAAGAAAGAGATTCCAGACGAGATGCCTGAGTTTAAAACCCGGAAATCTGAAATCAGCATTCTCGATCTCATCACCGATGTGACAAACTTTTCTCCTTCCAAATCAGAAGCTCGCCGATTGGTTCAGCAAGGTGGGGTCACTTTCAATGATAAAAAAATAGACGATCCAAATGCCACTGTGAAAATTAGTGGTGGTGAAGTCTTGAAGGTTGGAAAACGAAAGTTTGGGAAAATTAAACCGTAACAGGAGTATCTTCATTCCCTGCTAACCACGCATAAATTTCTTTTGTTGTAGGAATATTTCCGTTTTCAAAAATCGGAAGGTCAATTGCTCTATCACGAACTTTTCCCGTAAAGACAAGTGAATCAAGTTTTCCTAAAATCGTATTTTTTAAAGCATCCGCAATACAATACGGTGTTTTTCCTTTTCGAAACTGACAATTCGCACCAATACAATCAATACATTCTCGAATACATTTTTTGAAATATTCAGTGTATTCCGTTGTTTCAAATTCTTCTGCATTCTTAACGACTGCATCTCTCATCTTTTCTAGACGAGCAAGAAATCCATTATCAACACTTGTCGAAAGCATATTGGCTGGACTGCTTTTTGTGACAATTGTTGGCATTTTTTTATTGAGAATGACTTCTTTTTTTACATTTTCTGGAAATCCTGATTCTTCTGCCAAAGAAAACATTGTTCCACTCGCTACTCCACTAAATCCTATATCGTAGGCTTCTTTGACGTCGTTATTATCAGCGATTCCACTCCCTCCAAGAATAAGAGGTGTATCAGGTACTGTTTCCCGAGTTTCGTTATAGAGTTTTTGAGGATTATATTGTGCTTTCATGGCTTCGTGATCTGTATAATCATCGTTTTTTTCATACCCATCATGCCCCCCTGCAAACGGGTGTTCAATATAAATTGCATAGAGTTTTTCTGTTGATTTTTTCGTAACCCTGTTCCGAAAGAAACTCGCTACTTTTTCAGAAGAAACAATCGGCACAAATTTCATATGTGGATATTTTTCCATTGCTTCGGAACATTTTGTGTAGAGTCCAGCTCCCACAAAAAGCATATCAACTTTCTCAGACTTTCCAGCAATTTCAACAAGTTCCTCAAAATCCGTAACCGCTTTCATAATGTTTACCGCTCGAATCTGATGACCTGTATTTTCTGCGAAAGCATCGATATCTGCTTTAAACCGTTTCGCATTATTAGCGTGTGAAATTTTTCGATTCTCTGGCATTCCTAAATTCTTCCCATCAATTTCTTCATATGTCTCAACAACGGCAGGAATCGCTCCTGATAGCGTTCCAATTCCTCCTTCGTTTGAAACCGCTGTCGCTGATTCCACATTTGAAACCTGCAGTCCCATTCCTCCTTGGATGAGTGGGAATAATTTTTCTCTATTTCCAATGTCTTCCATATAAGCCCATTTTTCTTCTTCTGATTTGAAAATAGGAAGACGTACATATTCTTTGTAGTCTAGTTGTTCCTTTGAATCGATCTGTTCGTTGTTTTCTACCATGATTTCAATTTAACTTGGGCAAAAGTAACTGTTTTTAAAAGCTTGTCAAACTATAGTCTTGGGAAACACTGTGGCGGTCCCGCCAGGAATCGAACCTGGATCTCCAGTTCCGCAAACTAATGTTCTATCCGTTGAACTACGGGACCTTACGCGTCACCGATTTTATTGCTCAACGTCCTAGTGTCAATTTTGTCTCAATTGTTCCAATCGCGCAATTCTTTCTTCCATCGGGGGATGCGTGCTGAATATCTTCCCAAAGCGTCCGCGTTTGTCTGATATCTTCATTGTCGCAAGTGCGGCTTGCTTCGTATCAACTCGATTTGTGAGCGTGCTCAATTTTTTGAGGGCCGCAATCATCTTCGCTTTCCCCACAAATTCTGCCCCACCTCTATCCGCTCTGAACTCTCGTCGTCGAGAGAATGCAAAGACAATGGTCGAAGCAATCATTCCAAAAATAATCTGGAAAACGATCGATACAATGTAGTACATGAAATATCCCATGTCGCGACCACCCTTTCCGAGAGCATTCATGACCGCATAGGCGACCACTCGTGAAAGGAAGATAACAAATGTGTTAATCACTCCTTGAAGAAGGGTCATCGTCACCATGTCGCCATTCGCGATGTGTGCCATCTCGTGCGCGAGTACGCCTTCGAGCTCGTCTTCGTTTAGTTCTTGAAGGAGTCCTGATGACACTGCCACGAGTGAGTGATTTCGAGATCGTCCGGTCGCAAAAGCATTTACCTCGGGGGAAGAATAAATCCCAACCTCTGGCATTTTAATTTCCAGTTGCGCCGCAATACGCGAAACAACGTCGATTAATTTTCGTTCATGCGCATCGTGCGCTTCGGTAAAAACTTTCACCTTCATCATCCACTTCGCCATTTGTTTGGAGAGAAGGAGGGAAATAAAACTTCCCGCGAATCCAATAATCGCAGAGAAAATCATCAACGCCGTCAGATCCAGTCCGTATGGTTTGAGGTAGTAGAGGTCAATCTTAAAGACGCTCGCCACCGTCGTAAGAAGTAAAATTACGGCGATATTTACGAGCAAGAAAAGCGCTATTCGTTTGAGAAATTTCATGAGCTCATTTTAGGATACGTATCTTATTTGTCTAATCGGGACGACTCCAAAATGTCTGCAAAGATTTCTTCCATGTCTGCCAAAGTTTCTACGCGAATCAATCGATCACGAAACTTCGATGCATGAGGAATCCCTCGAACAAAGTGTGCGAAGTGTTTGCGCAGTTCTGTCATCGCCCATTTCTCATTTTTGTATTTCACAGCCAACTGCGCGTGTTTTCGGAAGAAGTCGAGTTGTTGCTCGAGTGTTGGCTTGGGGGGGACTTCTTTCCCATCAAAAATCGCCCGACACTGCGCAAAAATCCAAGGATTTCGCAATGCCGCTTGTCCAATCATGATGCCATCGAGATTCTTTAATCGATCCTTCGCAATAGTTGCGGAAGTAATGTCACCGTTTCCGATAACGGGAATCTTGAGATGCTTTTTTACTTCGTAAATCTTTTCCCAGTTCGCTTTTCCGCTAAATTTCTGTGCGGTAGTTCTTCCGTGAATCGCAAGGGATGAAATCCCAGCTGTTTCGAAACTCTTAGCGGTTTCAATTAAATCTTTGTCATCATAAAACCCCAATCGCATCTTCACGGAAACAGGTAATTTTGTGGATTTCACGAGTGCCCCAATCATTTTTGCCGTGGCCTTGGGGTCTTTCAAAAGTGCTGAACCATGCCCCGATCCGATGACTTTGGGCGAGGGACAACCCAGATTGAGATCGATTCCATCCGCTCCAATTTCTTCCACCACCTTCGCTGACTCAATGAACGCCTGCTCATCATTTCCAAAGAGCTGCACACAATAATATCCTTTTTCTTCTGGTGTAAACTCTGTCATCCGGAGTGTTTTCTCTTTGTTTCGTCGTAATGCTTCCGCGGAAATGAGTTCTGAAATTAAAACTGTCGAAGGCTCGATCTCTTTGACCAGTCTACGAAAGGGACTTTCCGTATATCCTGCCATTGGAGCCAGTACAAGAATCGGTCGCTTGAGTTCTTTCCAAAAATCAGTATTCATGTCGCACCCTTTGTATGGATTTTTAGGGAAAAAGCAAAGGATGAGGTTGACATTTTAGTAAAAATGTGTAAAAAAGAGAGGAAATATTACAAATGAAACAAACAATCGAAAAGCATCCTCAAAAGACAAGTGAGTTGGTAAACATCCAACGGGAACAATTGTATTTAGAACTGCTTGAATTTGCAGAAATTGCTCCCGGCTCTTTAGAAAATGTTCATCTCCTTTTTGATGATATGGAAGCTTCTGAAATCTGGGATGTAATTGGATTTTCTAAGCTTTTTCAAGAAATTTTAGATTGCAAAAATGAAGACGAAAAAGCATTGAAAACACTAGAAATTCTTGCAGACAAAGATGTGCTCCGTAGTTTAAAATTTATTCTTTACGCTGCAAAAAGCAAAGATGTTCCTGAAATAAAACACTTCGAGAGCGTTCTTAAGACAATGCAAAAATTTGTTACTACGATAGAAATTACAAAAACTGATTTGGAGTTTCCTGCTTTATCAAAAATAAATTTCCCGCCCCCTCTTTCTGGAAAAAGCCAAGACATTCCCCAAGTAGATGAATCTGCGCTCCAACGTCATTTTGTAGAAACACATAAAACAGAAATCCTTGAGCTGGCTACAAATCTTTATGCAGAAAGAGCTATTGTTTGTTTGCCACTTTTTATTGAGAAATTAAATAAAGTTCCTTCCCGATTTGATCTTCGTTACGAAGGAGTTCTTAAATATTCTATTGCTACTCCTCCGGGAGTCTTGAACAAAAAAGATACAGAACAAGAGAGTGATGATGTATCTGCTTCAACAGCAAAAGATCTACACCCTTTCCAAAGAGTTTCTGAAGACGGATATCAGTTTCAATGGGATGAATTTTTCTTGGCTCTAAAAACATTTTCTCATCTCGATGAAGGTCAAAAGCGAGAAACTTTTCAAGGAATAATCCTTCTCCTTTTTAGAGAAATAGAATGCGCCTATTCTTTCGAAGAATATTCAAAAGAAAAAGAGTTTTCTCGTGTTTGGAGTGAGTTTGCTAAATGGATTGAAAAAGATGGCACTATTGGACATGACTCTGAATTCCGAAAACTACTTGAATGGTTTTGGAAAAAAGAGATGAATGCGAAAACAAAAAAAAGAAGGAATTCGAATTCCGCATCGAAGCTTCCACATAGTCTACGAGTTCTTTTTGAAAAATGGAAAAAAGAAGAACATGAGCAGGCTCAAGAGGAATCCCGAAAAGAAGTTGTTAGCGAAAGACTTGTGACCGATACAAAAGATACTACCGAAAAAATTATATCTCCCGAAAAACCATCTGTTCCGAACTTTTCAAATCGAGGAAGAAATAAAATTTACCTTAATAATACACCCGAAAATAATACCCTCTGGATCTCAATAAATGGAGATATTTTTCCTTTGGATATTACGTCTTTTTCAAAGTCAGCAGACGGAGGTGTCGACATAAACTTCTCTGACTTTATCCAAACGATTGAATCTCACTTTCATGGGACAAATTTAAATGTAAAACTCTCTTTTGGGGAAGACAAAAGTTCTCGAACGAAGGGAGTTCCTTTGCGACTCTCTCGGGAGATCAAAGAAGAATTAGATACCGATGAAAAAGATCCTCAAGACACCTCTGAAGAAGAATCTGTTCCAATTCCTTCACTACAAAACGACCTACTTCCACAAAAGATTCTTGAAGCGAGTCAAAAGAATATCGAAGCTGGGCTCTGGTATTTGCTTTCAGAAGATCCTAAACTCGCCACTATTACTCGAGTCGGAGAAAGCTTAAATATTACGTTTTCACAAAACAGTATTGATGAATTAGAAATTGATGGAGTTCCGTTCATTCTTGTCTCTGGCGAGAATTTTAAAATCACATTTTTACACGAAGAAGAAACTGTTTCATTAGAAATACTAAACAAAGACTTAAAAGAAGAAATTCAAAAAATTGTAAACGATTTTAAAAAGAAGGAAGAAGAATCTGCGCAAGAAGAAGTAAGGAAGAGCGAGGAAAAGGAGAAACAGCAACAAAAAGAAGAACTAATTAAAAACAATCGAGAGCGATTAAAAGTCTTCAAAGAATGGTTTTTGAATTTCCAAGAATCCCCCATCTATGACCAAATCCGAAATGACGATATTGCCTTTCGGGGTAAGTTTGATTACTGCAATTCAAAACAACGAAACCCTTACGATAAAGTCTTGCGATTAAAAGCTCCAAATTTTGGAAATAGTATTCTTCCAGAGGTAAATGAGCAATTAAAAGACGCGTCTATAAATGTTACACAGGTGAAAAATAGTGAAAGTATTGGAAAAATGGCTTTTCGTTTTGAATTCCAGAACGATGCTGAAAATCCGTGTATTATTTTGGTGAAATTTTTACGAGAAGCGCCATTTGTTGAAATCGAATTCCAATCAGAAAAAGTTCCTTCTGAAATTCAAGAAAAAGTAGAAGGGATTTCAAAAAATATAACTCACTTCATTGCAAAAAAGTGTACTGAAGGATTGCCTTCAGCAAAAAATGAAAAGAAAGAAGTGAAAGAATTTAATCGATTACGAACTTCAAAATCATGCAATCTTGAAAAAGGAGCGTACAAAAGACTGCTTAATAATGAGGGGAGAATTGTATCCCTTCGAAATAAAAATGGATATGTAGCCGTTGTGAGCAATGGACAGAGTCTTCAATCCGCAAAAGAAAAAGAAATCCTTGTTCGAAATTCACTGTTTAAATTTGCAGGAGAAGGCGATGATGGAAAGGGGGAATCTCGATGGAATTTTAATCCAGAGAAATATACGAAACTGCGAGAAGTGCTTGAGGTTGTTCGAAACCGAAAACATTTGATTCGTCGAATTATGCGTACGGCTTGTGAAGAACTAAATGTCTCCCCTGGTGAAAACACTGCTGAGGCAATTCACCACCCAAAGCAAAAAAAAATTACCGAACAGGTTCTTGGACAAATCGGAGAGTCATGGGAGTCTCTTTCTGATACAAAGCTCTCTCCTTCTGATATATTGGATCGAGAAGATGACCTTTTGAAAAAAAATTGGATTGATAATCTTGTAGATGCCTGGGAACGAGCAGAGATTCCATTGATTGAGGTGGAACACGCAATCACCATCACTATGGACGATCTTGAGGTAAAAGCCTGTAATGGAAAATGGGATAAAGAACTCTCCAAAGATCAAACCTCTTAAAAACTTTGCGTCCTCACTCGTTGTGTCATACACTAACGGAAAGTTTTATTCTTTGTTATGACTCCTCCAAAAAAAACAGAACCAAACAACGACGCTCCAAAAACAGAAGGACCAAGTGTTATGAAGAAGGCCTCTGCTGAGATAACTTCCGAATACCACAAGGTAGAAGGCACCATTAAAAAGTTACCCGTAAATCGTCGAACGATTTTCTTTGTTGGACTTGCAATGGTAGTTCTTTCATTCCTCAGTGTCTTCGGGCAGTGGGTCACAGCCCTTCTTGGACTTCTCGTAATGTACTTTTCTTTCACCGGAAAAAACCCTCTCGACGAAGGGAAAAAATAAGGAATGATTGATTTCCTCGTATCACTTGCGCCAATTGCGCTTCTGGTTTGGATGATGACCAAACGAAAGAGCGTTCCTTCTTTTGTGGCACTCCCTCTTTCGGCGCTTCTTTTGTATGGGATCCGTTTTTGTTATTTTGGGAGCGGATTAACGTTGGTGAACGCGGATGTCATCGCCGGAATTTTGACGGCCTTTGTTCCGATACTTGTAGTGTGGGGAGCAGTGCTTTTGTTTCAACTCATGAAAGATTCTGGAGCACTGAAGACCATTCAGAAATGGCTCGAAACGATTACCACAAATAAAGTCGCACAGATAATGATCGTGGGATGGGCTTTTGCTTTTTTCATCGAAGGCACGAGTGGATTTGGAACTCCTGTCGCTTTGGCAGCACCGATTCTGGTGGGATTGGGATTCAATCCCGTGCGGGTTGTGATGCTCTGTCTCGTGATGAATACTGTCCCCGTTTCCTTTGGTGCGGTGGGAATGCCGACATGGTTTGGACTGGGAAATCTGGAACTGACAACCGCAATGCTGAATGAAATTGGAAATAAAAGTGCGCTGATTCATTCGTTTATTGGACTCATAATTCCAATCGTAGCACTGCGATTTCTTATTTCGTGGAACGATATTCGCAAGAATCTCATCTTCGTACTGCTCTCGATTCTCTCCTGCATTATTCCCTACGCCCTTCTTTCTTTTGTGAGCATTGAGTTCCCAGCTCTCATCGGAGGTGTTGTAGGACTCGGATTAACCGTGTTTTTTGCAAAGAAAAACATTGGGCTCGTGCAGACAAAGAAGATGGCAAAGAAGAAAATCAAAAATCTAGGACGGGCATTTTTTCCTCTTCTGGGAACCGTTGCAATTTTGCTGATAACGAGAATTGATGCTTTGGGGATAAAGCATTTTTTCACGACAACTGATTTCTCTATCCGGGGAATGACTCCCATTGGAGAATTCTTGATCAATCCATCGCTCGTATTGCAATGGCGACACATACTGGGAACCGATCTCTCGTGGTCGCATGCACTTCTCTACGTGCCCTCTTTTATTCCGTTTCTCCTCATTGTTCTGCTCTCCTTCTTTGTCTTGAAGGTGAATAAAGAAAAACAACACACAATTTTTTACACCACATTGCATCGAATGGAAAAGCCTGCACTGGCGCTTTTTGGAGCCCTTGTGTTTGTGAAGCTCTTGATGGTGGGTGACAACGCTCCTGCTTTTATCATTGGGGAAATGCTCGCTGATATCACGGGCAGTACATGGAACTTTTTTGCGCCCTTTCTCGGAGCCCTCGGAGCTTTTTTCTCGGGGTCTAATACTGTTGCCAATCTTACCTTTGGAGGGATACAACTGGCCACGGCTCAGTCTCTCGATTTGAATGTTGCCAATGTCTTGGCCCTGCAAAATGTCGGTGGCGCGATGGGAAACATGGTGAGTATCCAGAATATTGTCGCAGGATGCGCTGTTCTTGGACTCGTGGGACAAGAGGGTGTTATTTTAAAGAAGACCATTTGGCCATTGTTGCTGTATGGGATTATTGCGGGAACGATTGGGGTTTTGATTTGACCAGAGGCTCGGAAAAACTACAATCGACCCAGTTCATGAAGTGGCTCGGTAGCTCAGTTGGTGAGAGCGTTGGATTCATAACCCAGAGGTCGACAGTTCAAATCTGTCTCGAGCCACCACTTCCCTTTTCCGTGAAAATTCGTACCATTTGGAGGAATTTATTATTTGAATTATGAGCTTTTGGAAAAAAATATTCGGCGCTAAGAAATCATCATGTTGCGGGTCTTGTTCAATCAACTCGGTTGTTCTCAATATCCCTGAAACAGAGAAGGAAGTTCTCAAAAAGTGTGATGGAAAGATTGTGATTGGAAAAATTTTGGAAATCGAAACGCATCCAGATCCAAAAATGACAAAGGTGCGGGTAACAAAAACAGACATTGGAAATGGAGTTGTCGAACAGATTCTCTGTGGTGGAGTAAATATTGTCGTTGGCGCGATTGTGCCAGTGGCAACGGTTGGAACAGTGCTCGGAGAAAACTTTATGATCGGAGAACGAGAAATTCGTGGCGTTGTTTCACGAGGAATGATTTGTTCTCGCGACGAACTCGGACTTCCAAAAGGTGATGAACCTGATCACGGTATTTGGATTTTACCAGCCGAATGTGAAGCGGTTCTCGGTACCCCACTCAACACACTATGAAACTCTCCTTCAACTGGCTTCAGGAACTTGTAGACCTCAAGGGACTCTCTGCTGAAGAAGTGGGGAAAAGTATCACTCTGCACACAGCGGAACTTGAAGAAGTAATCGAGGGAAATAAAGATATGCTTTTCGATATTGATAATAAGTCCCTCACACACCGGCCTGATCTCTGGGGACACAATGGATTTGCACAAGAATTGAGTGCTATCTTTGGAAGGAAACTTAAACCTCAAAAAACGAAAGTAAAATTCCCGTCAAAAGGAGATTCACAAAAAGTAAAAATCGAAACTGATAAATGTCGACGATTTTGTGCGGTAAAGATAAACGGAATTAAAATTGCCCCATCTGATCTGGATACACAACGATTATTGGGAAATCTGGAAACGAAATCTATTTCCAATCTTGTAGATATCACCAACGTAATCCTGTTCCAATACGGACAGCCGATGCACGTCTTTGATGCGAGTAAGGTTGAGGGTACAATTGTGGTTCGACAAGCTCGACAAGGAGAAAAACTCCTTACCCTTGATGAGTTGGAATATGAACTCACGCCTGAAGACATGGTGATTGCTGACGAGAAAAAAGTGCTCTCGGTTGCAGGAGTTATGGGAGGAATGGCATCAGGAGTAACCGCAAAAACAACCGATATCATTTTTGAATGTGCGAACTTCGATCCGGTGTCTATCCGAAAAACATCCCATCGACTGGGGCTCAGATCAGAAAGTTCTATCCGATACGAGAAATCTCTCGATCCCGAGATGTGCGATGATGTGATAACAGCCGCAACAGAAATGGTATTGAAGAGCTGCCCAAATGCAAAAATCGAAGGAGCTATGACCGATATCTATCCGACAAAGGCAAAACCACTCACGCTCACTCTTGATCCAGAACATGTCAGGTCTCTCTCTGGACTCGCGATTCCGAATCCTGAAATCAAAGCGAAACTCCAAGCGACTGGCTTTGGAGTAAAAGAAAAGAAAGGCGTGTTCCTTGTCGATGTGCCGAGTAACCGAGCGACAAAAGATATCGCGATTGCTGAAGACTTGATTGAAGAAATCGTTCGACTCTACGGATTTGAAAATATTGAAGCCAGTCTTCCCCGACTCCATATCCACCCACCTCGAGTGAATCACCTGAGAAATCTGGAATGGAAAATTCGAGATTTTTGCGAAACACGGAATCTGATGGAGGTCTACAACTATTCTTTCGCGAATGATTTTGATCAAAAGTTCACAGGCGAAGACAACTTTATTTCTGTGGCGAACCCACTCACAGAGCAACACACACACTTGCGAACAACGCTCATTTCACCGATGGTGAAAAACATTGAGTCAGAGCTCCGAACGCACAACAAGTTGAAACTCTTTGAAATCGGAAAAACATACATCAAGACGAAGGAGGTGTTGCCAATCGAAGAATCGCACCTCTCAATCATGTTGGCGGAAGTAGGAGGGAAAGAAAACGATCTCTTCTTCGCGCTGAAAAAAGAACTTGTACTGCTCTTTGGAGAATGCAAAGTAAATGCGGAATTCCGTACGGCGACCAGTTCAAGTGCCTACTCGCATCCCTCTAAATCAGCGGAAGTCTGGGTCAATGATCAACACATTGGAGAACTTTCTGTTCTTCATCCCGGAGTTCATCCGGTGAGAAAATCTGCCTTTGCATTTGCGGAAATCAACCTCCCGAAACTGCTTGAATGTTCAATGAGTGCGGATCTGAAATACAAAAAAATCTCCGCCTTCCCTTCTATCTTCCTCGACGTATCACTTGTCATGGACAAGAAAACCGCTATGGCTGATCTCGTGAAAGTAATGCATGAATCCTCATCACTCTTGCGGAACGTGGAACTCTTCGATGAATTCGTTGATGAGGTAAAACTCGGAAAAGGATTGAAGAATTTAGCCTTCCACTTGGAATTCCAATCTGCAAAAGGAACTATCAATGAGAAAGAACTCAAAGAACATTTCGACAATGTGACGCAAAATGTGACCTCAAAATGCGGGGCAAAACTGCGTGCAACGTTTGACAAAGGGGCCTAACTCGTGGTATAATCAGGAGAAGTAGTTACTTATTTTTACAAAATGTCAGAAAACAAGAAAAAGAACGATTTGCTCACTGGTATTGTTGTCGGAGGAGCCGTAGGATCAGTGCTTTCACTGCTTCTGTCATCAAAGGAAAATAGAGAAAAATCAAAGAAAGTAGGTCTCAATATCTTTAAGAAAGGGAAATCTGTTGCCGAAGATTTTTTGGAAAAATACAACAAGGAAAAATAAAAGACTCGTTTGTGAATGAATTCTGAAGAGTGCTTCCTTTTTTGACTTTTTTTATGTGTTCGTGCAAAGTGAGGGATGCTTCCTAACCTATTTCCCATGAAGCACTACAACAAACTCGGGAAAGTCGCGTTCGTACTCCTCATTATCGGGGGGTTGAATTGGGGGTTGATGGGGTTATTCCAAATGGACATTGTCCAGATTATTTTTGGAAGTCTCACGACCATCATTACGATCGTGTACGTTCTCATTGGGCTCTCTGCCCTCTACCTTCTCATTAACGAAGGGAAAAACTAATCATTTTTGTATTACAAAAAAATTTCTAATCTGAGTTTTATTCAGAGTGGGTTTGTGTGTTTATAATTTCATTTTTAAGAAACTGGAGCTTGCCCCTGACTTGATCAGGGGGAGGGGTTTTTCTATACCCATTCAGCCTCTTTCTGCTTGCCAAAAACGCATTTTTGAGGCAGAATTGATAGCCCTTAAATTATGGCTAAAAAATTATTCAACCTCGTTTCAGACTTCAAACCTACCGGTGATCAACCGACCGCGATTGCAAAGCTCGAAAAAGGGCTTAAAAACGGTCTTCGTCATCAGACATTGCTCGGAGCAACGGGGACAGGGAAGACGTTTACGATGGCGAATCTTATACAAAAGACGCAACGTCCGACACTTATTTTGGCGCACAATAAAACCTTGGCCGCACAACTCTGTGCGGAGTTCCAACAGTTTTTTCCGGACAATGCGATTTCATATTTCGTGAGTTATTACGATTACTATCAACCCGAGGCGTATATGCCGAGAACCGATACGTTTATTGAGAAAGAAGCGACGATCAATGAAGAGATTGAGAAGTTCCGGCACGCGGCCACAGTGAATTTGCTCACGCGAAAAGATGTGATCATTATTTCTTCTGTGTCGTGTATTTACGGACTGGGAGATGTGGAAACCTATGAAAAATTAGCATTCAAAATCGAAAAAGGAAAAGATTATCCCCGTGCCGAATTTTTGAGAAAGCTTGTGGACATCCAATACGAACGAACGAAGACCGATCTCCAACGAGGAACGTTTGAGGTGCTTGGGGACGTGATTACGATCTTCATGCCGAACTCCGATTCCGCGTATCAGTTAGAATTCTGGGGAGACAATTTGGATAAAATTTCTGAAGTGGACGCGTTCACCGGAGAAATTTTTAAAGAAGAAGACGAGGTGATGATCTTCCCTGCAAAACACCAAGTAACGACGCCTGAAAAAGTCGAACAGTGTGTGAAAGAAATTGAAAAAGATTTGGAAGTACGATTAAAAGAACTGGAAAAAGCCGGCAAGAAACTCGAAGCGCATCGGCTCAAACAACGAACAACCTATGATTTGGAAATGCTCCGAGAGATGGGGTATGTGAATGGTATCGAGAACTACACACGGTATCTGTCTGGAAAAAATGAAGGCGAACCACCAGCAACATTGTTGGACTACTTTCCCGATGATCTTCTCTGTTTTGTAGATGAGTCACATATTTCGATTCCCCAAGTTGGAGGAATGTTTAACGGAAACCTCAGTCGAAAAGAAACATTGATTGAACACGGGTTCCGACTTCCTTCCGCTATGGACAACCGTCCACTGAAATTCACAGAATTCGAAGATCGAGTGAAACAAGCGATTTATGTTTCTGCGACGCCCGGGAAATACGAACACGAACACTGCGAAAAGAAAGATTTTGCAGAACAGATAATTCGTCCGACGGGACTCGTTGACCCAACTCTTGAAGTACGACCAACGAAAAACCAGATTGATGATCTCTTGGGCGAGGTACGAACGACTATCGGAAAAGGGGATCGTGTTTTGATTACCACGGTAACAAAAAAATCTGCTGAAGATTTATCCGAATATCTCATTGAAGCAGGAATAAAAGCGAAATACCTGCACTCTGAAATTGAAACATTGGAACGAATTGAGATTTTGACAGAACTGCGAAGTGGGAAAATCGATGTGGTCGTCGGGATTAATCTCCTCCGAGAAGGACTCGACCTGCCAGAAGTCTCACTCATCTGCATCCTCGATGCGGACAAGCAAGGATTCTTGCGTTCTCGCGATGCGTTGTTGCAAGTGATTGGACGGGCTTCACGAAACGATAAAGGACACGTTATCATGTATGCCGACAAACACACTCCTGCGATGGAAGCTGCGATTGGGGAAACTGAACGACGTCGTACGATTCAAGAGGCGTACAACAAAAAACACAACATCACACCGACAACGATTAAAAAAGCGATTATAGACATCTCCAAGGACCTTTCAGGAGGGAAGACGAGGAACTTTGATAAGCTCAAGAAGCATGATCAGATTGAGCGGATGATTAAAGAGCTCAATGCCGAGATGGATATTGCTGTGAAGAATTTGGACTTCGAAAGAGCGGCATTACTGCGAGACGAGATACATGATTTGGAGAAGAAGTTGAAGAAATAGAATTTCATTCTCAATAAAAGTCCTGTCATCCCGACCAACGCGGAGGGATCCCTTCTTTTATCGTGTGCTGACTAAAGGGATTCCTCGACTACGCTCGGAATGACAATAGTTGTGTTGAGCTTCTCCGATATTTCCTGAAGAAGTTCTATTTGATCTGTTTGCCAGCCATAAGATAAAACTGAAGCTACAATAATTCCTACGATAGAGATAACTGCCATTCCAATAGCTGTCCAAAATGCGAGTTCAAAATTCTCTTTCGCAACTCCCAATGCTTTTTGAGCACTTCTTTCTTGGCTATTTGAATGTTCTATTTCAAGTAATTTTAAATTCCCAGTAGCCAAAATTTTCCATCCTTTGTGGCCATGTATAATCAATTGTGAATGAGCCAGACTATCCAATATTTCGTCAAGTACAATTGAGTCCTTCTCTCGTTCTCTGAAATAATCATGAATCTCATTAGGAAACATCGCTTTATTCTCCTTACTAAGGAATTTAAGAATGTCTAAATATAACTGGTTTTTATTCTTCATTTACAACCTTAATATTCTGCTCCATCACTTCCTTCTCAGGCATGATTGATGGTGCACCAAGCATGAGATCCTGAGCGGATTGATTCTTTGGGAACGCCATAACCTCCCTGATATTGGGTTCGTCAGCGAACATCATCACCACTCGATCAAGTCCCATCGCACATCCACCGTGTGGCGGACATCCATATTCAAAGGCTTTCAAGATGTGTCCAAATTTCATCTGCGTTTCTTCTTCGCTGAGTCCAAGAACCTCAAACATCTTGTGCTGCAGTTTCGGATCGTGAATTCTGATTGATCCTCCTCCGAGTTCCACACCGTTGAGAACGATGTCGTACGCGTATGATCGCACCTTCATCGGTTCTGATTCAAGATATTGAAGGTCATCGTGGTGCGGACTGGTGAACGGATGATGCGCCGATTGCATTGAGCCGTCGTCCTTCTTTTCAAACAAAGGAAAGTCGTACACCCAGAGATACGCAAACTCGTTCGGATCTTTGAGATTAAATTTGTCCCCTAGTGCAGAACGCACCGCACCCAGCGGTTCACCCGCTGCAACAAGGTCTGCCCCTGCTCCGAAGAAAATCAAATCTCCGTCTTCCGCTTCTGTTTTCTTTTTGAGTTCAGCAAGAAATGCTGGCTTTCCATTCTTTGCCACCGGTCCTGATTCTTCACCCACTCGGTACCAAGCGAGCCCTAACGCTCCGTTTTGTTTCGCCAAGTCAGTAAGATCATCAATATCTTTTCGTGATAATTCCCCAACTGATTTTGGCAATTTCAATGTCGTCACGTAGTCAGATTTTTCAAAGACTCCGAATCCGCAGTCCTTACATTCGTCAGTGATAGCGTCGAATTCCATTCCAAATCGAAGATCTGGTTTATCACTTCCCCATCGCTCCATACATTCTTTCCATGTGTATCTTGGGAACTTTCCGTTTTCCATATTTTTCTTCCAATCTTTTCCTGGTGCACATTTTTTGTTGAGTTCCACGAAGCAGTTCTCAACCACCTCCATCACATCATCTTGGCCTGCAAAACTCATTTCCAACTCGAATTGTGTGAACTCTGGTTGCCGATCTCCTCTCAAGTCTTCATCTCGGAAACATCGCGCAATTTGAAAGTATCGATCGATTCCCCCAAGCATCAACAGTTGCTTCAACTGCTGTGGAGACTGTGGGAGAACGTAGAACTTCCCCGGGTGGAGTCGAGAAGGCACGAGATATTCTCGTGATCCCTCTGGCGTTCCTTTAACCATGATCGGTGTTTCCACATCCCAGAACTTACGTGAATCGAAATAATTCCGAATCACCAAACACATCTCGTGTCTCAGTTTTAAGTTCTTTTGCATCTGCTCTCGACGGATATCCAAATATCGGTATTCCAGACGGAGGTCTTCGTTTTTAATTTCTTTATCGATTTCAAAGGGTGGCGTTTTCGCTTTATTGAGCACGGTCAATTCATCCACCGCGATCTCAATCGCACCCGTCTCAAGGTTATCGTTGTGTAATCCCTCTCCTCGATCCCGTACTTTTCCTTTACACGACAGCACCCATTCGCTGCGGATAGATTCTGCAAGTTTGTGTGCCTCTGGAGAAATCCGTGGATCAAAGACCACTTGTGTCAGTCCGTATCGGTCTCGAAGATCAATAAAAATAATCCCTCCATGATCGCGTCGATTATTCACCCAACCGCAGATATTCACATCCTCTCCAATATGAGAAGATCGAAGTTCGCCGTTGGTGTGTGTTCGCAACATGATAAAAGGGGTTAGTTTGCTCCGTAAATTCTCGTGAAAATGCGGGGAAAGTCAAACTTGACATTTCCTCTGAAAAAATTAATTTGTATGCAAGTTTTGAAAATAAGTTAAATCCGAAAGTGCGATTTAGCTTTTTCAAAAGCTGGATTGCTCTTTCACTAAATTTTCTACCTATGAGAAAGTCGAATCAACGAAAAAATGTTGCAAGTAGTATTGCCAACCAAGGAAAACAAACCGGGCGAACGCGAAGCGGTAGGAGAAAACAACCCACGAAAAAACAGAAAAAGGAAACACAGGCAGCGGCCACGCGAACTGCTAATTTCAGCAATGTCCAAACAAGGGGACAATTTCTGTCCAGTGGGAGAGGTGGAAGAATGTTTTACTAATCCAGTAAATCTATAAAAGTGAGGGACTGCACAATGCATATCTCACTTTTTTTTCTATATAGAAGCTCATGAGCGAGATTTGGCTGCCTTGGCTGGTGCTGAAGCGAGCGAATTCCTCTTTGGAGGGGGGCACGTGGGGGGAGGCGAAGCCGCCAGCCCGCGAACTAAAAATCCGCATTCTTCGGCGTCCGCGCAAACGGAATCACGTCTCTGATGTTTCCCATTCCTGAGATGTACTGAATCAGTCGTTCAAAGCCGAGCCCGTATCCAGCATGTTTCACACCACCGTATTTTCTGAGTTCTCGATACCAATCATAATCTTCTGGTTTGAGCCCCATCTCCTTAATTCGTGTATCAAGAATCTCGAGTCGCTCTTCTCGTTGCGCTCCTCCGATGATTTCTCCAACCCCTGGAACCAGTAAGTCCATCGCGGCTACCGTTTTTTCATCTTCGTTGAGTCGCATGTAGAATGCCTTAATGTCTTTTGGATAATCAATCACGAAGACTGGTTTTCCGAGCTTCTTGCAAATGTGCTGCTCGTGTTCACTCTGCAAATCAATCCCCCATTTCACTGGGAATTCAAATTTCTCTCCTGATTTTTCCAAGAGTTCCACTGCATCGGTGTAAGTCATTCGTTCAAACTTTGAATCAACAATGTTTTTCAAACGATCCAAAATTCCTTCATCGATAAACTTATTGAAGAATTCCATCTCCTCTGGAAGCTCCTTCAAAACATACTTGATGACGTATTTCATCATCGCCTCGGCGTTGTCCATGTTGTCATTGATGTCGGCAAATGCAATCTCGGGCTCCATCATCCAGAACTCTGACGCGTGCCGAGAGGTATTTGAGTTCTCTGCTCGGAACGTTGGTCCGAAAGTATAAATCTTTTGAAAGGCGAGTGCGTAGGCTTCTCCCTGAAGTTGTCCACTCACGGTCAATCCCGCTGGTTTGCTAAAGAAGTCCTTGGAGAAGTCCACTTCTCCGTCTTTTGTCTTTGGAGGATTCTTCAAGTCCAATGTCGTCACCTGAAACATTTCCCCCGCTCCTTCGCAATCACTCGTGGAGATAATTGGAGTGTGCACATACACAAATCCTTGTTCTTGGAAGAACGAATGAATCGCGTGAGAAAGTACTGATCGAAGTCGAAATACGGCTTGGAAAGTATTCGTCCGTGGTCGCAAATGTGCGATTGTTCTGAGATATTCGAGTGAGTGTCGTTTCTTTTGCAAAGGAAAATCCACATCCGAATCTGCTTCCAGTGAAACACTCGTCGCTTTGATTTCAAATGCCTGTCCGCCACCTTGGGATTCTACTAATTTTCCTTCGATATTGATCGCTGCTCCGATCGGGAACTTCGCAATCTCGTCGAAGTTGGAAAGTTCTTTTTCAAACACCACCTGCACCCCTTGGAAAAACGTTCCGTCATTGAGTTGGATGAATCCAAATGCATTGGAAGACCGCACCGTTCTGATCCATCCAGATATCTGGATATCGGAATCGAGGTGCATTTTTGTTTCTCGATATAATGCCTTAACGGTGATTTTTTCTGCCATGAGGGTGGTTTTTTATTCTTATGAATTGTGCTCAAAGACGCAGGAAAGTCAATAATCTTGACCTTTTACACTTTTTTATTAGAGTGCAAAAAAATAATATTTAAAGATATGGAAAACGACGCAAACGGAGACAGTCAGTGGGGACTCCTTATGAATGAGATCAAAGAGCATCCTGAAAATTTTGCAGGAAAACTAGAAACCATAGACATCCCTGAAGCTGTGGAGGGCGTTGTAGGTGAAAGTTGAAATTATACAGAAAAGTGTTATTAATAAACAAACGCTAAAAAGAAATAACGAATGCTGGATTCTCGCTTTAATATTAGTATTGCTGAAAAAGAAGGAGCCCTTCCCCCGCTTTCTTTAGCTGAGGAAGAAATCGAAAATCTGGAACCTGAAGAAAAAACATCATGGCTTCGAGTCATGCGTAAAGAATTTTCTGATTGGTGGAATGATGTCGAAGAAGAGTCCTTAATCCCGGAAAATACTGTCCACCTTGGGGATTCTGTCGGAGCTTTTAAAGAACTTCTTGCGCTACTTGATATAAAACAAGGCGCTACAAGCCAGGGGAAAATTGGAGAGGCTCCAAAAAATGGGACTGTCGATGATCGTCTATCTATTACTGAATCTAGTTTCGATGTTCCTGCCGATCTTTCTGATGAAAAAATTAAAGAGTTTTTTAAGATCCTTGAGAGTGTTCAGCAAATCTCAAATTCAAAAAATCAGGAAGCTGTCGTAATAGTCCATGGTGTTAAAAAAAGGCTTTCTGCGGTTTTTACAGAATTACACGATGTAGACAACTCTCTCGTGAAAACAAAAGAGCTTATTGCCGAGGAAATTATCCCTCGAGGAAGAGATGTCGATCTTACAAAATTAGAAGGATACGATTCAGATACCGGTCGTGTTGATATGTCTGAAACAATCGATCCAGAAACCAAAAAAAGAACCATTACCGTTCCGCTTTTTAAAGAAAAGATAACAAAAGAAATAATTAAAGGCGTTTTTAGAGATAAAAAGCTCGTTGATTCTGATAGTCTCGAAGAAGAAGCGCAAAATATTATTTTCACGCTCTTTCCAAAAGAAATGGAATCTTATTTTACTGATGATTTTGTTCTTGCCTGCGTAAATGCCTTTCGGAATCACGAAATAACCATTCCGAGTTTTGATAAATTTAAGGAAGAACGACGAGAACGGGTTATGAAAAAATTGTTTATAATCCTTGAAAACAATCTCAGCCAAAACGATCTTAAAAATGGAGAGTGGAAGGATTTTCTCGATAAAGTTGAGGGATATATTCAGGAAGGAATCATCCTCTCTACGGACAAACTTTTCTTTAAAAAACATTTACAGAAACAAGCGAAAACATGTGGATTAGTTATAGAAAACCTTTCATAAAAAATTTATGAAACAAAAATTTGAGTAATTACAAAAGGATGATAAAGTTTGGGGAAACTATGTTGAAAAAGCGGAAAGGCTTATTACACGTCCTTGGTGAAAAGGAAAAGGCGGAGGTATTTTGGACCTTTGCTGATAAAAAAAACTCTGATGGGGAGCATGAATTTGAGTACCAAAAAAATATGCTCTTCTGGATGATGCAATCGTTTAAATTTTCTCGAAGAGATCTAAAGCGGATCGAAACCGTGGTCGAGTTTTTGGGAGAACGATACCGAGATAAAAATGGGAAATTCGATCTTCGCGGAAGTGCTCTCAACTTTGTATCTGGGAATAAGGAACCCATGGTGAATCACCCCATTGGTGTGGCTATCATTGCGTTAGCGATTCTAGACGAAGGAAGACGAAACAAGCGTGTTTCTTCTCGAAATAAGTCTGAACTCAAAGCTTTGCGAAGGAAAAAACGAGCCATTGTTTTCTCTGGAATGCTCCATGATTTTTGTGAAGACAAGAAGGGCGGAGAACATTGTATTCGAGAAATTTTAAGTGAAATAAAACTTCCAAGAAAAGAGGTGGAGCTGATTATTGATACTGGAAAAGTTCTTACTCGGCGAAGGACAAACCCAACTCGTGAATCATCTGAAGATTATATCCTCCGTATTTCACATTGTGGAAATCCAATTGCGCCGTTTCTCAAGGGGGTCGACATAATCCATAATGCACTTTCTCCGCATAAAGATACGCAGAAAGCAAAATACAAATCCTGTTATATTGAATTTGTTCTACGCCGATTTCCTTTTGTAGGATTTGTACTCCCAGACTGGACTCGCGAAAAAATCTATGCAGAAAACGAGTATCTCCGAGCAGTCGTTGAACGATTTACGAATGGAGAGCCATTACCTCACAAGAAAACTTCTCGCAAAGGCTGAAATCTTCCCCGCTCCCATAAACAATAATATGTCTCCCTCGTGGAGATTTTTTTGAAATTCGAGTGCCTCTTCTTTTGTTTGTACGAAACTGAAAGAAGACTCTGCGGTGATGAAATTCTCAACACCGAACTTCTTATCTTCTTCACTATCACGCGCTTCGTAGATCGGAAAGAGTGCCGTGTAGTCTGCCAATCGAAGGGCTTCTACAAATTCAGGAAAGAATGTTTTCGTTCGAGAAAATTGATGCGGTTCATAGATGAGACCAATCTTTGCCTCTGGATATTTCTCTCGAAGCCCTGATAACGTGGCTCTGATTTCTGTAGGATGATGACCGTAATCATCGTAGATATGGATCCCTTCAATGGTCGTTAAATGTTCTTGCCGACGCCCAGCTCCTGTGAATTTGCCGAGTCCTTTTTTGAAAGGCTCCAGCTTTAATTCTAATTTGTGCGCCAACGCCAATGCCAATGTCGCGTTGTCGTAATTATGCTGTCCTTTGATTTTGAGGATCTGCTCCCAACTGTTGGGGCTTTGTGAGGGAATCGATAATTTCTCTCCTTTGAATTTCTCCAAAGCTCGCTCCGCCCCCTCGTCTCCTCGGTGGTAGATGACCAGTTTCGCGTCGGCAACAAAGTCTTGAAATGCTTTGAAATAGCTCTCTTCTGTCGGATAACTATCGGGATGATCCCATTCGACGTTTGTGAGAACGACAATTTGAGGTTTGAGATATTGGAAATTGTTTCGGTATTCACAGGCCTCGCACACCATCCAATCGTTTGTTCCGAGATGGAAGTTTGAACCGTTGAACTCAGACAATGTTGAACCTACGAAAAATGTCGGATCAAATTGTGCCCCTTTCATTCCCGCCGCAATCATCCCACAGGTGGTTGTTTTCCCATGGGTTCCGGTCACCGCAATGGTGTGAAACTCTGATGAGAGTTCTCCCAAGAACTTAAAATAGGACATCTCTCTCAGTCCTTTCTCTTTGGAAAAAACTCTCTCTGGATTGTTCTCGTCAACGGCCTCCGTGTAGACCACAAGATCACAATCTTCTGGAACATTTTCTGCTTTTTGTGGGATAGAGACGGTGATCCCCGCTTTTTCTAGCGCTGGAAAAATCTCACTTTCCGTGATATCTGACCCTGAAATAATATCTCCTCTTTCTTTACAAAACTGAGCTACACCCGAAATTCCTATTCCACCGATTCCGACGAAATGGATTTTCATCGAACGTTTTGGTTGTAAGAAACTCCTTTCAATTGTTTGGCTGGCCAGGCTCTGTATTCCGATTTGAAATGACTGTTTTTCACTTCTCCATTGTTTTCAATTCGTCGAATCCACTCTGCTTTGAACCCGTCATGTGCTTCTCCGATCTCTTGTATTTCCCCGAACGGCAAGTCCTCTGATTCGTAGACAATGGCTGCTGGAGCTTCTTTGTAGTCAGAAATATAAGGACCAGAAAGAGAAACCTTTCGTCCGTCATCAGTTCCATAAAACACGAAGAATAAATTATCTCCTTCTGTGAATGTCTGAATCAACATCGCGCCGGGCGTGTCGTTTCGGAAACTCATATCAAGTGCTCCGATGTAAATCGCTGCATCCAGTCCATACGGTTTGTAGTACGGCACGGCGTAGGAATGGTTTCGTCGCTGACGAATCGCGAGTCCTCCCGATAGCGCTGCTCTGAATGCTGTTGTCGATACTTGGCAGACACCTCCTCCAAGTTCCTTTTCTGTTTTATTCCCTTTTATCACGAGCTCTCTCACGAATCCATCTTCTTCTTCCACAGATTCGAGAATGTTGTTAAATGAAAAGATTCCTCCTCGCGGAACAATCACTCCGTTGAATTTTTGGGCTCCTGCGATGATGTTTTGTCGTCTAGATTCTGATGATCCAGTGAAGTTCGATTCTCCCACCGCAATAATTTCTTGGATTCCTTTTTCCGATAAATCTGGGTGTACGACTACGTCAGAGAAGATTTTTTCTGCGGGTACGTGCACAAATCGCAAGTCCGTCTGCAGTGCTTCATTCATCAATGCAATCAATCGATCGAGTTCTATTTCGAACCCATCACGAGGCGTTCCGTCGAATACAATCTCTTTATCTTCCATGAGAATCTCCACCGATCGCTTCTCTTTTTTATCGCGAATAATCGATGTTGATTTCAAGAACTCTTCGAGTTTTTGTGGAGAAATCGTGGTGTAAAAATCTGTTTCGATTACGAAAAGTCCGTCTTCCACGGGAAGATTGTCCCCCATGTCTACGGGAATTCTATCCTCTCCTATGATGAGAAAGTGTTGTGCACTTTGTTGTAAGAGCTCTGGCTGTGCCTCGAAATTGAGCGTCAACATTCGGTCCTCAAAAATAAGATTCAACTCTTCCCCCTGACCGGCAAACGCGGTTGAAAAAAGACAGAGTCCGAGGAGAAATATGAGCTTTCGCATCACTTGGGAATCTAGAGAAAATAGGGAAAATGGCAACTTATTCGGCAGGGATTTCTTCCTCTTCTGTCGCATCTTCTTCCGTTTCTGGAGCAATGGCTTCTTCGTCGGTTTCAATCACCTCTTCTTCCGATAAAATCGCTGTCATTTCGTCAGTCCCCACTAAATCGAGTGCCCGAGAGAGAACCGTGTCGGTTCCGTTCTCGAAGTCTTCATCTGAAATCTCAATAACTTCATCTGGATCGATCCCAACTTCGTGAATTGATTTCCCGTCCGGCGTCAGCCATTCGGCAATCGTTACTTTCAAACTTGAACCGTTAGAAAGTGGAATCACATTTTGCACGGATCCTTTTCCAAACGTCTTCTTTCCAAGAAGGAGTCCTCGTCCGTGGTCTTGTACCGCTCCTGCAAAAATTTCAGAAGCTGAGGCACTTCCTTCATTCACAAGAACAATCAATGGCATCTCAAGGAACGTACCATTCCGTCCACTCATGATGTCTCCAGAGTCTCCAAACTTCCGTCCTTTGGTCCGAACAATGATTGCTTCATCGAGGAATTCTGAAGCAATTTGCACACATGCATCGAGCAATCCTCCTCCGTTATTTCGGAGATCAAGAACAATCCCTCGTGGATTTTGAAGTAAAATTTCTGCGGTAATCCCTTGAAACTCGCTCACGATATCCGTTCCAAATTGCGCCAAGCTCACCACTGCAACGTCATCATTCATTTCCCATTCGAGCGTTTTTACAACGATGTTGTCTCTCACAATAGTAATTTCAAGTGGGTTCGTTTCTTCTTCTCGGATGATTGAGAGAACGACCTTCTCCCCTTTCGGTCCACGAATCTTCATAACCGCTTCATCGATAGAAATATCGTGCGTTGGTTCGTCGTCAATTTTGAAAATAACATCTCCTGATTTGAGTCCTGCCATTTGCGCAGGCGACCCTTTGAGAGGCGTTACGATAAGCAGTTGTTTATTCCGAATCGCAATCTCGGCTCCGATACCTTCAAATTCTCCTGCAATATTTTCTTCAAATTTCTTGGTTTCCTCTGGTGTCATAAACACCGTGTAAGGATCTCCGAGCGAACGAATCATTCCTTTAATCGCTCCATAAACTTGGTCTTCTACCGCGAGTTTTTCTTTGTACAAATAGTTCTCTTCCATCCCGTTCCACGTTTCCCAGAACAAAGAGAGATCAATATCTTTTGGTTTCGTGTTCTTTTTAACCTTCAGTTTTGGCTCTTCAACAACGACAGGATCGGTGTCTGGAATTGCAATTTCAACGCTTACAGCCGGTTCATAGTCTGCGTTCTTCTGGCTCAAGCTCCATCCAAGGAGGAATCCCAAAATCGGAAGAATGAGGAAAAGAATCAATCGAATGTTTCTTTCGTAATAAGGCATATTTAAAAAGTCAGTAGAAAATCAGACTTACTGCGTGAGATGGTACAAATCTTTCACAATTTTGCAATTGACAGCTGCTTTGTTTCTGGTCGCGGAGTTATTTAATTAATCGGTAGAAGCCGACCAAAAGTGCGAAGGTAATCATGAAAACTGCGTTTAAATTGTGCGGTAAGTTCAGTTTTGCGCGACCCAAAGCGCTCATCTTGTTTTAACAAATGAAGATATTTCGTGACGTTTTGTGGACGAATTGTCTGCAAGTGTGCGGTGACTTTGTCTGCGTAATCTGGGGAAAGAAGGGTCAATGCGGTTCGCAAGATATTGTAATCCACCTCATTCCAGGAGATTTCAAAAGTTCTTTTTCGTTCCCATGAGTGGGCTATCCCCGCTCGTGGTGACATCGTCAGGTCATACCCTAATCGCCATAAACGAAGCGAGTATTCCAAATCTTCTCGTCCCCATTTCATAAGTCCTGAGTCGAATCCTCCCGTGCTTTCAAACATTGCACGACGAATTCCGAAGCACGCTCCGGGGATTGCGGGCACTTGTTGCACTTCTGTTTTACTCGTTGGAGCAACCCATGTTGGTTCGAGAAGAAGGTCTTTAATCGTATAAATATACGCCACTCGATTCGCTTCTTCTAGGTATGGGATTTTAAGTGTTGCGGCTCCGACTTTTTCGTTTTCCAGTTGCAGTGCGAGTTCCGACAACCAACTCTCTTCTGTTGGAATCATGTGAGAATCAAGAAAAACAAACAAATCTCCGTCTGCATTTTTCGCCCCTTCGTTCCGTGCTTTTGCCGCTCCCACAGAGGTTGGAAGGGAAACCAGTTTCACATTGGGAACACCGTTTTTTAAGAAATCACACGAATTGTCCGTACATCCATCCGCAACCACCACGATCTCAAAATCAGGGTAGGTCGTATTCTCAAGCACTCCGAAGACAGTTTTTTTCAACCAGTCGCCTTCGTTGTGTGAGGGGATGATGACAGAGAATTTTTGGACCATTAAATTTAATTATACCATGTTTTAATGGTTCTTGCAAGGGGGTCATTAAGACTTTCTATCTTTTTGTTTGTATCGCCCTCTGTACCATAAATTCAACTGTCTTATTCATATTGATAGCTTCTATCTTTGTTTGTGGATATTTTTCTGGAAAAACTCTGAAAATCTCATCTGCAAAGGCTTGTCCAACGCTTGGAACCTTGTCAAAATCAAGAACAACAACTTTAAATTTTTCTAGGTTCGTAAGGAGTCTTCGTGCTTGTGATCGAGAGACATGAATCGTTCCGTAAGTATACAATTTCACATAGATCTCTGTTTTATCAAAAGCCATTTCTTCTGGGTCTGATTGATATTGTTTAAAAATATCACTCATATGTTTTTCTGACTGGAGATTTATTTGAAAATATACATGTGTTCCTTTTTTTGAAGGTTTTATTTCCTCCAAGAAAACGTCTTGTAAAAGGTTGTCTATAGTGAGTCGATAATTATAACTTTCGAGGTAAAAAATATCTGCAACCTTGGACGTGAAAAAAATACCTTCTCCTGAATGTGCCTTGGGGGCCGTTGTTGTTTTTCCTTTTAATAACTCATGAACTGCTTCTAATTCATTTTTTAATTTTTTCTTTGTTAAAACACTCCTAAAAACTCCTATTCCAAAGTCTCGAACATGGAACACAAGATTATTACCTTTAACGATCTCCAATTCTATATTTGGAGCTTTTGAGTGTTCAATCGCATTGTTGAGCATTTCAGAAAATGCATAATCAAAAATACTTCGAACATTGTCTGTTAAAAAAGAAAGCATTGGTGTTTTCCTTTCAATAGATTTAAGTACTTCAAATTCTTCTAGATCTTTATTTTTCAACTTTTTTGTAATTCGATCTCCAAATGTTTTTGCATTTTCAGGAAGTAGGTAAAAAGACTTTAGTGTGGAACCAAATTTTATAAGTCTCTTTTCATTAACTAATTCCTTTAAAAAACGAGAAGCGTATTGCCGAGAAATATGATATTTATCAACAATGTCCCGTGAACGGATTTCTTTTTTTTCTCGAGCGAGTTGAATAATTTTTTCTTTAAGTTCCATCTTTTATTTAATTGTCGCCTCTATTGTAAACAAAGTTTCTTCCATTGTCAACTCGATTGTAAACAAAAAAATTAGAATTGTCTGATTAATTGTAAACAAAAACAAAGGGGGCCATCGCTGAGCCCCCTAATTTTATCAATGATGATGTCCGCCACAAGAAGGACCCGTACATGAATTATGATGTCCCGTACTTATCAGTTTTGGGAAAAAGGATTCCCCCATTTTTCCGCTTCCATACAACGCAAACATCGTCGCCACCGAGATCATTCCAACGATAACAATTTCCATGAGAATGTTTTTCCAGTGATTCTTGTCTTTCGTTTTTTCGAGACAAATAGCAATGATGGCGAAGAGTTGAAGCACTGCCACCGACCAACCGATAATTTCAAAACCTTCTGGTGATGTCATAAACGGCGGATTGATAAACCGCGTGACCAACCACATGAGGATAAATCCTCCGTTGATCGCGACTCCGGCTTGAAGAAAAAGTTCTCCTGATTTCTTCTTTGTGAAGAACTGCCATCCCCACCAAACTTGAATCAGTCCCATGAGTCCAAAGAAGGCGACATGAGGCAGTACGTGTCCGTGAGAAACAGTTTTATAAAAAAGATGGGCAAGCCCGGAGAGAATAGCTCCCCAAGCCCCCAGTCGATGTAAAATGATGTTTGTTTTTTTCATGATTTTTTTTGAAGTGAATAAATATGAGTCTTCTCTCTCAACATCGCAAAGAAAAGCGGAATCACGACGAGTGTCATGACAATGGAAGTAATAAGTCCTCCCACTACAACAACCGCCAATGGCTTCTGAAGCTCTGCCCCAACTCCTCGTGAGAGAAGCATCGGAAGAAGCCCGAGAACGGAAGTAAACGCCGTCATCATGACCGGACGCAACCGCTTGGTCGCCCCCTCTATCACAGCAGATTGAAGCACATTGTGTGTCAGACGAACGCCTGATTTAAGTTTTTCTTTGAGTGTGTTCTCCAGATAGAGGACAATCACGACTCCCGTTTCTACGGCATTCCCGAAGAGGGCAATGAACCCAACCCACACCGCTACCGAGAAATTAAACTGCGCTAAAAACAGCGCTATAATTCCTCCAATAAGACTGAGTGGAATCGCGAGCATCACAATGGAAACGAGTCCCATATCTTTGTACGTGAGGAAGAGAATCAAGAAGATGAGCACAACAACCGTTGGTACCACCCATGAGAGTTTCTTCTTCGCTCGGATTTGATTCTTGTATTGCCCATCAAACTCGACCGAATAACCGGCAGGAAGGATGAGATTGGTATCAAGATGCTTTCGAGCTTCCTTGATAAAGGAGCCCAAATCCCGTCCCGTGACATTCATCTGCACGGCTCCTCGGAGTTTGGCGTTCTCACTGTGGAGCACCGCTGGTCCGTTGATAATGGAGATGTCAGCCACACTTGAGAGTGGAACCCTTTGTCCGTTCTTTCCTCTCAGCGGAAGGGCTTTTATTTCTGGGATATCTTCCCGGAAGGTTCTTTGAAATCGCACATCGATATCGTATTTCTCTCGACCTTCAATCGTTCGTCCGATAACTTTTCCACCCGTTCCAATTTCAACAAGGTCCAGAGCATCTGATTTCGCAATTCCGTACATCGCTAATTTTTCTTCATCGAGATCGATGTTGAGATATTTCAAACCCGATGTTCGCAAAGCTACGACCCCCGTAGCACCGGGGACAGACAGCATGAGATTCTCTACTTCCAGAGCCAGTTCTTCGAGTTTCTCGTCATCATCTCCGAAGATTTTGATCCCGACTTCTGACCGGATTCCTGTCGATACCATATCGATTCGTCCGATGATCGGCTGAGTAAATCCGTTCCACAGATTTGGAAAGTTTACCTTGCGGTTCATCTCTGCCATGAGTTTGTCCTTCGTCATTCCCTTTCGCCATTCCGATTTCGGCTTGAGGGTGATGAAGGTTTCGATCATTGCCAAAGGCGCTGGATCTGTAGCAGTATCCGACCGTCCGGCTTTCCCAACCACTTGCGCGACTTCTGGGAACTCGGAGAATATTTTGTTAGTTTCGATAAGTAACTCCTGTGCCTTTCGTTCTGACACATCAGGAACCGTCATCGGCATGTACATGATCGCGCCCTCGTTGAGCGGTGGCATGAATTCCGATCCGATAAAACTTCCCACAATTCCTGTTGCGACAAGGAGTGTTCCTACAATCGAGAAAACGATTTTTCTGTTCGCAAGTGCTTTTCTCAAAATCGGTTCGTAAATATTTTGTAATCGACGAACGATTGGAATGTGTTTGTCTTCGCGCAAATCACCTTTCAAAAAATACAAACACCCCAGTGGTACAAAGAGTAACGATGCCAAAAGCGCCCCTGCCATCGCAAAGATATTTGTGAACGCCAGTGGGTGAAAGAGTTTTCCTTCCATTCCCTCAAGCGCAAAGATCGGCACAAACGAGAAACAAATAATGATAATCGCAAACACGATCGGTGCGCCCACTTCTTGAGTGGAGGCGAGAACAATTTTGAAACGATCGGCGAAGGCTTGACGACCACGATGTCCTGCTTGCAAAAGGCGTTGGTACGCATTCTCGGTAACGACAATCGCACTATCCACCATCGTTCCGATGGCAATCGCGATTCCCCCGAGACTCATGATATTGGATGGAATCTTGAATATCCACATGAGAAGAAACGTGGTCAGCACTCCCGAAGTCAAAGCAAGCGCCGTGATAATGGTTGCTCGTCGGTGCATGAGGAAGAACCACAACACACCGGCTGTAATAATCAGCATCTGAATCAAAACATTTCGGAATGTTCTGATTGAGTTTTTGATAAGGTCTGTTCGATCGTAAAAAGGTTTAATCGTGACACCGTCTGGAAGTGTTTTTTCCAGTGGAACAATCTTTTCTTTTACCTGATTAATGACCTGCAGTGGGTTCTCCCCGTACCGCATGACGATGATTCCTCCGACCTTTTCCTCCTCACTATCAGCGAGGATTCCTCGTCGGAATTTTCCAGACAGACGAACCGTTCCTACGTCAGAAAGCGTGAGCGGGGTTCCCCCATCTCGTTTCCCAAGCACCACGTGTTCGATCTCTTCTGGAGATTCAAAGAATCCAATTCCCTGAATCGCAATTTCTCGTTCCCCGTATTCGAGAACATTTCCCGAAACATTGTTATTGGCCATTTTTATCATGCCAATCACTTGGGAAATTTTGAGACCGTATTGGTCTAACTTCAAAGGATCGAGAACAATTTGATACGACTTCAAGTACCCTCCCATCGAAGCGACTTCCGCCACTCCTGAGATACTCTGCAATTCATACCGAACGATGAAGTCCTGCAATGATCGCAGTTCTGTGAGAGAGTGCGTGTCTGATTCCAAGGTGTACATAAATATATGTCCGACCCCCGTCGCATCGGGTCCCAACATCGGCATCACGCCCATGGGGAGTTGGTTGCGGAGAACGCTTAATCGTTCTGCCACCCGATCCCGAGCGAAATAAATATCCGTGCTGTCTTCGAAGATCACTGTCACCATCGACACGCCGAGCATGGAACTACTCCGCACGGTTTTCACATCTGGCAGTCCTTGCATTCCGACGGTCAGAGGATAGGTAATTTGATCTTCAATGTTCCTGGGCGTTTGCCCTGACCACTGGGTCATGACGATCACTTGGTTTTCCGATAAATCTGGAATCGCATCTACGGGCGTCTTCCAGAGTGCCAAGAGTCCCGCTCCTGTGAGAAGCAGGAAGATGAGCCCTGTGAGGAATCTGTTTTCTAACGCCGACCTGATAAATGTATTAATCATGGTCAGTCGGGGTTAGTGGTGTACTCGTTCGGAAGAGCGAGACCGAAGGATTGGTAACGAGATTACTTTCCAAAGAAAGGTTTCCCTCCACATCACTCCATTCCCCGTCCTCAGCAAGCACTGAAATTTCAAGCGAACGCGGTTGCGCTTCCTCATCCAAGACCCATAGGAAGTATTGGCTTCCTCGACGCTTTAAACTCGTTGTCGGAACAGAAAACGCTGGATGGTCACTGTCGGTAACGCGAACAAAAACGCTCGCATTGTGAGAGAGCTGTTGGTCTGTTTCGAGTACCGCATGCGCTGTCGCTGTTCGCGACGAGGAGTCGAGCGAATCACTTTTTCGAGTGACAGTCGCTCTAAATGTTTCCTGTCCCCGGTAAGGCAATGAAACTTCGATAACATCTCCAACGTGAACATTGGGGATGAGTTCTTCTGGGAGTCCAAACTGGACTTCATGCGCTGTCTCTTTTCCAAGTACCGTGTCGACATTTACGATTTCAAAGAGTGCCATCGACGGCATCACCATGTGTCCGACTTCAATGAACCGTTGTGAGATGGTTCCCGCGAATGGGGATACAATTTGAACGTGACCGCTTTGTGTTAAAACCGCTTGGTAGGCGGCTTGCGCAACATCAAGTCGGTTCTGAGCATTGTCGACACTGGTTTGTGCTTGCGACTGAGAGAGGTCGAGATTTTGCTCTGCTTGCGAAAGCGAAACGGAAAGTTGTTCTGCACTGAGAATCGTATCGTCCAACTTCTCTCGAGCTGAGAGAATGTTTCGTTGGTCGGCTTGAATAGTCGCAATGGATGATTCAATTTCGGTTTGCGTGTGTGATCGGGAAACGGTCGCGGTTCGATACAAACGTTCTGCCTCTGTGAGCAATTGTTCTACTTGATTCGCATAGTCGAGCAATTGGTCTTGATCCGCTTGTTCGGTTTCTACGTACGCATTAAACACGTTTTGTTTTTGCAATGCGTCGCTGAATTTTCCAACCACACTCGTGGCAGAGACCTGCTGACTTTGTTCCGTTCCAAAAAGAATCCGACGCAGATTTTGCATCGATTGCGTGGTCACGGTCTGGGTATGATCATACCGTTGGGTGAGTTGTGACCGCGTCTCGGATTTCTCGTCTACTTGTGTGTTGTCCAATATTGTTTGCGCTTGTTCTACTTTTTTTGCAGAGGTTTGCACCATTTCTACCGATACTTGCTGAGCATTGGTAAGAGCTTCCTGTGCACTAACCAGTTGGGCATACGCTTTTCTAATTTGAGCAGAACTCTGTCCTTCCACCCCTGGTGGAAAAAGGTAGGCAATAGTTTGTCCCTCGGTGACGATGTCTCCAACGTCTACCAAGATGTCTTTGGCGATCCCTTCTCGGCGAGGATGAATCATCGCAAAGTTATTGGAACGCACACGACCGATAAGTTTTTGTGTTGAAAAACTTTGTGAAAGTTGTGGGTGAGTGGTGTTGTATATTTTCTCCTTTTTTGCCAAAGGAGTTTTACTCGTTGTTTCTTTGCTCAAGAGAAAGTATCCCCCGAAAAAAACAGCAACAATTAAAACATACACGCCAATCTCGCCCCACGAAGGGTTTGATTTAAAAAATGATTTCATGGTATTGGTTAATGAAGATTAGTGGTCCATATCCATGTCCATATCTCCATGATCCATATTGAGGTGATCCTCAACGTCCATGTTCATACGGGCAGCGGCTTCCTTTTGCTCTTGGTATTCTTCGAGAGAAAGCCCGTGACCTTCAGCCATATCAGCCTCTGTCATAGGTTGTTCCCCACATCCAAGAAGAAGGAGTGAAGCTGCGAAAACGAAAACGAATGTAAATTTTTTCATAATAATAATTAAAATAAAGAATAGAAAAGCCGGTTGTTATTTACCACAACCACAGCTTGATTTTTTTGTTGTGCAGGTTGATTGTCCGCACTCTCCCGCAGATGTACATCCGCATGAAGGTTGTCCTGCTCCACCACAACTAGATCCTGAAGTGACAACCACTGGGGCTGAAGCTTCTGCGTTTGTTGGTGTGTTGTAGAGAAAGGCTCCTGCCATAAGAACGGCAGTAGTAATTCCGAAGGCGGTAATAGTTTTTGTCATAATAAAAATAAAGATAAGAAAAAGACTCGTCATAATAACGAGTGAAATAAGAGTGTTCACGATACTAATTCAAAAGGACAATGCCTTTTTGTGCTCGCAGTGGCGATGCGTAGAAAGCAATGTCGGGTGGATCAGGAACGCTTTCCCGATCTACTGTTTCGATTGGTTGAAATTCTAAAATCCCCCACACAACTGGTAAAACCGCTGGCGCGAAATCCTGCAGAACGATGTCTTTGTTTGTAGAAATAAAATCCTGACTCCAGAGATTCTCTGAATCAACACAAGCCGAACAATTCGACTCCATGTTTTTTTCCGTCACCACTTCCGTCTCATGACAAGGCATGTCCATCATCTCTGCTTGGGCAACCCCCATATTCCCCATCATTCCCATGACAGAGAAACACGCCAAGTAGGCGAGTTTTGCAGATATAATAGACAGGGTTGAGATTTTGCTCATTTGCAAAGGAGACTGTAAGGATATTTAGGAGAGCGTCAAAAAAGTTTTCCAAAATTTTGACAGATAATGAGAAATTTATAGTATCTCCCCGTTCTTACAACAAATTCGGGCGTGTAGCTCAGCTGGTTAGAGCGCTTCTCTGATAAGGAAGAGGTCCGAGGTTCAAGTCCTCGCATGCCCACCATGAAAAACATGAAGATCCCCGAACAAGTCGGGGAATTTTTTTATTATTCACTCACAATTTCTATTGGTGCAACAGATGCGACGATCTTTTGAATTCCTCGACCAGAGAAAGCCACCGACAATACATCTCCCGCAATCTGAATAATCGTTCCCTCTCCCCACTCGGCATGACGGATACGAGTTCCGATTTGATATTCCGTTTCATTTTCAGAGATTCCAAACAATGCTTCCTTTCTGTTTTTGGGAGGCGCACTGAGAATTGATTCTCTTGCTTTCGCGAGTCCCGCGTCGGGTGCTCGTCGGCTATATGGCGATGATGAAGAATGACTCAGTTTCGCAATTCTATTGTGCTCAGTGCACGCATCATCAAGTTCTGAGATGAATTTTGAAGGTGCTCCGTATTCTGTTTTTCCAAACAGCATTCTCTGTTGCGCATGCAAAATCGTGCATTTTTTCTCTGACCTAGTAATCGCCACGTACCCCAATCGACGCTCTTCTTCGAGTTGGTCTGCGGAAAATTGAGAACTTGAACTCGGGAAAATCCCGTCCTCCCATCCGGGGAGAAATACCACTGGAAACTCCAACCCCTTTGACGCATGAATCGTCATCATCGTGACCGAGTCGGCATCTTTGTTCAAATTATCGAGGTCGGAAATCAAAGCGACTCCTTCTAAGAAGGCCGCTAGTGAATCATCTGCAATATCGTACCGCGTCGCTACAGAAAAGAGCTCCTGCACATTTTGAATTCGTGCTTCACCTTCCCCTGATCCATCGTCAAGGTATTTCACATATTCTATTTTTTCAATCAGTCGATCGAGAAGAATTGAAATAGGTTCTTTTTCGGCAACCTTTTGCAACGCCTGAATCTGTGTGTAAAACTTTTTCAAAACTTCTTTCTTTGAATCAGAAAGCTCTTCCATTCCGTCCGTATTGCCCAACACTTCCAACAACGACATCGTATAATTCTCTGCATATTTTTTTACGACTTCAATCGTCGCTGGACCAATCTTTCGTGCGGGCACATTGATAATGCGAAGAAACGCAATGTCGTCTCGTGGATTGAAGATCAATCGCAAGTACGCCACGATGTCTTTGATTTCTTTTCGGTCAAAGAAGCGCGTTCCTCCTACGATCTGGTACGGAATTTGTCGTCGCATAAACGCTTCCTCCAGTGCTCGGCTCTGAGCATTCATTCTGTAAAGAATCGCGCAGTCGGAATAATTCACCAACCCGTCATCTTTCATTTTCCGAACCTCTTCGGCAACAAATTCTCCTTCTGCTTTTTCGTTGTGCAATTCGTGTACGTGGATTTTTTCCCCCTCTTCATTCTCCGTCCAGAGTTTCTTCCGATGCCCTGTTTGATTGTATCCAATGAGCATATTCGCATTCGCTAAAATATTGGAAGACGATCGGTAATTCTGCTCCAATGTAATAACCTGGCTATCTGGAAAGTCTTTTTCAAAGTTTAAAATATTGGTGTAATCTGCGCCTCGGAAACTATAAATCGACTGATGGTCATCACCAATCACACATAGGTTTTTGTGTTCATCAGCGAGGAGTCGCACCAATCTATACTGCGCGAAGTTCGTATCCTGATACTCATCGACGAGAAGATGATTCCATCGTTTTCGGTATTTTTTCAGGACATCAGGACATTGTTCAAAGAGTTCCACCGTCTTTTGAAGCAAGTCATCAAAATCCAAAGCATTGTGTTCGGCGAGTCGTTTTTGGTAGAGCGGAAAGAGTACTTTCACGGCTTTGGTAAACCGATTTTCTCCCATATCGACTTCATCGAAATATTCTTCCGCTCCCATGAGCATATTTTTGGCAGAAGAAATATGGGACAGCACCGCTCGGAATTTTATTTCTTTTTCATCAAAGCCCGCTTCTTTCAAAAGCAGTTTCATTAAGCTTTGCGTATCCGCGGTATCGAAGATGACGAAGTCGCGCGTCAAGCGCGTCCCGGACCCCGATCCGGGATCCCCTCGGTCTGGCAATTCCTCAATACTCTCTCGAAGAATCCGCACGCACACCGCATGGAACGTCCCGACTGTCGGCATACGAACACCTTCCCCAAGGAGTTTCTCGATTCTCGTCTTCATCTCGTTCGCCGCTTTATTGGTAAACGTAACCGCGAGAATTTTATTTCCTTCCACGCCGTTCGCCATGATATTGGCAATTCTGTGTGTCAGACATTTCGTCTTCCCAGATCCCGCTCCAGCAAGAATAAGTAAAGGTCCTGAAAGGACTTCTACGGCTTTCTTCTGATGGTCATTGAGTGTGTCGAGAATGGGGTTCGTCATTTTTTCGGGGGGAGTGTAGAGAAAAAGTTTATCCTTTGCGAATCTTTGACAAGGAATGAAAAGTCGTGCTAAAAAGACTCTAATATGAAGACTGTGGAATCAACGAATTCTAGAGAATACCGCTCCGACCAAGAGCTTGTTGAACTTTGTTTGCAGAATGATCCGTGCGCAGAAAATGAATTATATGTGAAGTATTATAAGACTATGTACACCTTCTGTTACAACATTCTTCGGAATAGAGAGCATACGAAAGATGCTGTAATAGAGGGATTTTCAAAAATGTTTAAAAAACTCGACACACTGGGAGAAAATTCCTGCCTTTCTTCTTGGATTTATACAATTATGAAGCACACCGCTCTTGATATATTGAGAAAAGAAAAAAAACGATCTCATGACACACTAAAGGATGTCCCTGATGAGATGGTCCCCACTATTCATCAAAAAGAATGTGCGCCTTATATAGAAAGCGCGATAAAAGATTTTGTAATACACCGACTCTCTGAGCAAGAACAAAGAGTGTTCGAGCTCCATGCTGAAGGGCTTTCTCATGAAAAAATATCAAAAGAATTATCAATAACCGAAACGAATTCTCGAGTAATTCTGTGCCGAGCTATGGCGGTTCTTCGAGAAGAATTTAAAAAGTAATTTTTATATTCAAATTTCCGCTTGAATCAGGCATTAAAACATGGTCTTATATATGCGAAAATAAGCCAAAAACACCTATTATGGGCATTTTCAAAAAAATAAAGTTGACAAACCCCCTTTAGAAACTAGAATCCGCCAGCTTTTTGAGTTGAATTTATGGCAAACGATGACTTGATTGAGGTCGAAGGAACGGTTAGCGAGACCTACCCAGGGTCTCAGTTTCTTATCACCCTCACGACAGAAGGTTTTGAAGGTCATCAAGTAAAAGCCAGATTATCCGGGAAGATGCGTATGCACTACATTCGTATCGTTCCAGGAGACAAAGTTCAGCTCGAACTTTCCCCTTATAACTTAGAGGAAGGGCGTATAACGTTTCGACACAGATAAACATGAAAGTGAGATCATCCGTAAAACAAATTTGTAAAGACTGCCGAATCATTCGACGAAAACGTGTTGTACGCGTTATCTGCAAAAACCCAACTACAGCTGGTAAACATAAACAACGACAAGGCTAATGCGTATTGCTAATACTTCAATTCCGACAGAAAAAAGACTCGTGATTGCTCTCACCTATGTTCATGGTGTGGGACCAACTCGATCAGAACTTATTTGTAAGAAAGCAAAAATTGACGCGAGCGTTCGCGTGAAAGATCTTTCAACAGACCAAGAACAAAAGCTTCGTGACACACTCACAGGCTTAGGATATGTTTTGGAATCAGATCTTCGACGAGAACGATCACTTGATATTAAGCGTCTTCAGGATATCGGTTCATACCGAGGATTCCGACACAGAAAACGACTTCCTGTTCGTGGACAACGAACAAAAACTAATTGTCGAACCAGAAAGGGGCGAGCAGTCGCTATTGCTGGTAAGAAGCAAGCAACGAAATAAACATGGCTACTAAAAAACGAATTCGAAAATCATTTGAACACGGAAAGGTGTGCATCCGTGCACTCTACAATAATACTATTGTGACCTTAACAGATCCAGAGGGAAATGTACTCGCTTGGAGTAGCCCAGGAGCAAATGGATATAAAGGAGCGCGACAAGCAACTCCATACGCTGGACAAGTTTCAGCAGAACAAGTTGCAGAAAAAGCTCAATCATTTGGAATGAAAACCGTAGATGTTTACGTCCGAGGCATGGGGCCAGGACGAGACCAAACAGTTCGAGGACTCATGAATGGAGGCCTTGATATCCTTTCTATTGCCGACTGCACACGTGTTCCTCACGGTGGATGTCGAGCAAAACGAACCCGAAGAAACTAATGAGATATACTGGACCAAAAACACGACTTTGTAGACGAGAAGGGATCAACCTCTTCGGATCACCAAAATACCAAAAACTCTTGGCGCGAAACCCAAACATCCCAGGGATGCACGGAGCGAAACGACAAGGAAAAGTAACGGAGTACGGAAAACAACTCCGAGAGAAACAAAAGGCAAAACGAATGTTCGGATTGTCTGAGTCTCAATTCAAAAAATACTACGACAAAGCGGATCGATCTAAAGAAATTACAGGAGATGCTCTCTTGCAATTGCTTGAACGACGACTTGATAATGTATTGTACCGATCAGGACTCGCTCTTACTCGAATGCAAGGACGACAGTTTTCTTCTCACGGAATCTTCCGTATCAATGGAAAACGAATTAGCGTTCCTTCTTGTGAAGTAAAAGTTGGAGACATTATCGAAGTGCGAGAATCAAAGATTGGTTCTTCTGTATTTACAAAGAATAAAGAAGCTTTGGGAGAGGCACATGATGTTCCATCATGGCTCAAGGTTGACCAAAAAAAGCTCACGATTGAGATCTTGGAGCTTCCCTCAAAACAACATTTTGAATCTATCATAGAACCTCAACTCATTGTAGAGTTCTATTCTCGGTAATTCTTAAACCAAAACAAATGCATATCTTGCATGAACAGATCGGCGCCCCCCACATTAAGATTGAGTCTGAATCAAAGAATTCTGCCATCTTGACCCTTGGCCCCCTCCCATCTGGATACGGATTAACCATTGGAAACGCATTGCGTCGAGTGTTGTTATCAAGTTTGCCTGGAACGGCTATCACTGCAGTTAAGATTGACGGTGTTGCTCACGAGTATTCAACCGTTGCCGGACTCAAAGAGTCTGTGTTCGATATCACATTGAACCTTCGACAGTTGAAATTAAAGAAACACACAAAAGGAGTTGAACTTGTTGAACTTCCTTTGATGAAATCTGGAAAATTGATGGCAAAGAACCTTAAGGTTTCAAGCGACATCGAGATTCTTGATCCTGCTCAACTCATTACAACATGTGATGGAGCGGACAATAAAAAGAAAATCACCCTTCGTGTTGAGAAAGGAGTTGGTTACCAACTCGTATCAAACCTCGATAACGCAGCAGAGGAAAATCCTGAATTCATGCTTATCGACGCGAACTTCTCACCCGTAACAAAAGTGAAATACGACGTCAGCCCAGCTCGTGTAGGAGATCAAACAAACCTTGATCAACTTCGAGTTGAGATCGAAACAACAGGAGCAATTGATGCGAAAGATTCTATCAAATTGGCTTCTGGGATTTTGCAAAACTACTTCGAACTCTTCAACAAAGACGACGCCTACACAGACGAAGAATTCACAACAAGCTTTGAACAGATTAAAGCACAGAAAGCATCAGAAGAAGCGGCTGCGGCAGCAGTAGCAGAAACTGCTTTCACTCCAATTGATATCCTTGGACTCTCTCAACGAACGCTTAACGCGCTTGTGAACGGAGACATTACTTCAATCGAACAACTCGTAGCGACTCCAATGACACAACTTTCTCAACTTCGAGGATTTGGACAAAAAGCCAAAACAGAGCTTGAACAAGTATTGTCAGAACGAGGATATTCACTACAAGCTTCAAAACAACCTACTGAAAAATGAGACACCGAAATACGAAAGCAACCCTAAACAAACCAGCCGATCAACGTCGAGCAATGGTACGAAACTTGGTCACATCTCTCTTCCTTTACGGGAAAGTGCAGACAACAGATGCACGAGCGAAAGCTTTGGTATCAGAAGCTGAGAAATTGATCACAAAAGCAAAACGACAAAAAGAAGATTTCAATGCTATTCGTGCTTTCGAACAAGTGCTTTTTATCGAAGATTCTTCAAAGAATGCGATGAAATACATCAAAGAAACAAAGAAAACTTCTGGATTTACACGAAGTACGAAGATTAAAAACCGTGCTGGAGACAGCGCATTGATCGTACAAGTAGAACTTATTACCGAATAATGAAAAAGACACCACTCCGACAAAACGTAACAAACGCAGATCGAACATGGTTCGTTGTAGACGCCAGTGAACACGTACTTGGGAAATTAGCGACAACACTCGCCGATACACTCCGAGGAAAACGACGTGTAGATTACACCCCTCACGTTGATGGAGGTGACTATGTGGTCGTTCTCAACGCAGACAAGATTAAAGTTACGGGAAACAAAGAAGAAGATAAAACATACCACCGACATTCTCGATACCTCGGGCAATTGAAAACAGAATCTGTGAAAGTTGTTCGTGAAAAAAACCCAACTCGACTTATCGAGGGAGCGGTAAGCGGAATGCTCACAAAAACACGACTTCGAGATGCACAAATGAAACGTCTTTTCCTTATTGTAGGTGACAAAAACCCACATGAGGCACAACAATGCAAACCCTTAGAATTAAATTAAAATGGTACAAAAAGCTTATTTTTACGCTATCGGAAAACGAAAAACTTCACGAGCTACTGTGAAACTTTTCCCTGGAGGAAAAGGAGAAATGAAAATTAACGACCTTACTCCACGTGAGTGGGCAGATAGCGACAACATCCTCAAAGCAGTCATGCAGCCGCTTGAACTTTTGGGAATGAAGAAAGACTTTGATTTTGAAATTAAAACCTCAGGAGGAGGAAAGAGTGCACAAGGAGACTCAATTCGACTTGGAATCTCTAGAGCTCTCGTAAAGAAAGAAGCAAAACTACGAGAACAACTCAAAGAAGCTGGATTTCTTACTCGTGATCCACGAAAAAAAGAACGAATGAAACCTGGACTCAAGAAAGCACGACGAGCTCCACAGTTCTCAAAACGATAATTGTTTTTTTCCTGCTTTACTCTTAACGATAATCTGTTGTATATTTCGGCGTGATAAAGAAAACCTGCGCCGTCTCTGGAAAAGAATTTGAAGTCACATCTGATGATGTGGCGTTTTATGAGAAAATAGGCGTGCCCATTCCGACGCTGTGTCCAAAGGAGCGACAACGGCGACGGTTTTCGTGGCGGAATGAGCGGACTCTCTATCGAAAGAACTGCGATCTCTGCAAGAAGTCTACCATTGCGATCTATGACGAGAACGCCCCTTTCCCTGTATATTGTCGCGAATGTTGGCGTGGTGATACGTGGGAAGCAAAGACGTTTGGACAGGAGTTCGATTTTTCACGCCCTTTCTTTGAGCAGTTTTCCGAACTCCTTCAAAAGGTTCCGAAACTCGCCGTCATAAACGATTACAGTGAAAACTCTGAATTCACTCACCTCGCCGCTCACAATCGAAATTGTTTTCTCGTTACTGGATCCGCTCGATGCGAAGACACACTCTTTGTTTATCGATCATTTGATGTTAAAGATTCCATTGATTGTGCTTTTTTATTAAAAGGAGAGCTGTGTTATCAATGCCTCGAATGTGAACATCTGTACGAATGTGCTTACTGTGTGCGCTGTAAAAATTCTCGAAACCTATACGTCTGCTACGACTGCCAGAATTGTAAAAATTGTTTTGGGTGCACGAACCTTCGAAATAAAGAATTTTATTGGGGGAATAAACCCCTTGATCCTGATGAATTTTTTGAACGATTGAAGAAAGTGCAATGCTCGTGGAAAGAGTTCTCGGCGTTGAAAAAGTCCGGTATTTCTCGTGCTACAAAATGCATCCAGTGTGAAAATTGCGCCGGAGACAACATTGAAAAATCAAAAAATTGCTCGCCCTGTTTCGATCTCTCCGAATGTGAAGAATGCCGTTATTGCACAGCAGGAACAATGAACGAACACTGTTTTGATGTTGATTTCTTTGATCGAAGTAAGTGGTGTTGGAATGGATCCTCTCATGAACTGGTAAATAATTGCATCTGTTGTGCTACCGTTTGGTATTCAAACGATATTTTTTATTCTGAAAACTGCTCTTCTTCTCATGATTTATTTGGTTGTATCGGGATGATTCATGCCGAATATTGCATTCTCAATAAACAATATTCCAAGACGGAATACTTCCAATTGCGAGACAAAATCATCGAACACATGAAAAAAACGGACGAATGGGGAAAGTCTTTTCCGATTGAAATGTCTCCATTTGCCTACAATGAAACCGCTGCGCAGGCCTATCATCCTCTCTCTGAAAAGGAAGCGATTGCTCGTGGATATCGGTGGAAAAAAATGAAAAAGAAAGATTGCAAACCCGTCACTATTACTGCCATTCCGAGTGATATTCAGGATGTTCACAACTCCATTACCAAGGAGATTCTTGCCTGCAAAACCTGTAAGAAAAATTATCAAATTCAAAATCAAGAATTGAAATTTTATAAAAAAATGAACCTCCCCATCCCACTTCACTGTGTTGACTGTCGACATCGCGAACGAATGACACTAAGAAATTCAAGAACGCTCTACACAAGAACATGCGATAAGTGTTCTATTGAAATCCAAACGACATTTGCGCCCGATCGACCAGAAAAGGTGTATTGTGAGAAGTGTTATTTATCTTCTGTAGAATGATGAAAACCTGCACTGTCTCTGGTAAAGAATTTGAAGTCACTGATAGTGATTTAGCGTTTTATAAGAAGATGGGTGTTCCCGTTCCTACACTGTGTCCAGAAGAACGCAATCGCCGACGGCTTCTCTTTCGAAATGAGCGGAAACTCTATTGGCGGACCTGCGACGCAACGGGAAAAAAGACACTCTCTATCTACTCTCCCGATAAGGATTATGTTATCTACGATCCTAAATATTGGTTCTCTGATAAGTGGAACGCCAAAGATTACGGACGAGATTTTGATTTCTCAAGACCCTTCTTCGAGCAATTTCACGAACTCTGGAAAGCCGTTCCACGGATGGCCATTGTGACAGCGGGAAACGAGAATGCTGATTATGTGAATTATGCTGGTTGGAATAAAGGGTGTTATTTAATTTTTGATTCCGATCACAATCATGATTGCGCTTTCCTGGTGCATGCCTTTTGGAATAAAAATTGCCTCGACTGCTTTTACACCAGTCGTGGAGAACTGTGTTATGAGTGTATGACCTGTTTCGATTGTTACGACTGCCGGTTTTGTCAGGACTGTAAAAATTGCGCTGAAAGCTGGTTTCTCAAGAGTTGTATTGGGTGTACGAACTGTTTTGGATGTGTGAATTTACACAACAAACAATATTGGTTCCTCAACAAGCCCTGTACCAAAGAAGAATATTTAGAAAAAATAAAAACTCTCAACCTTCATCAGCATTCAAGTCTTAAAAATATGCGACAGCAATTTGGGGAATTCTCAAAAACCTTTCCTCAAAAATACTATCAAGGAGTGCAAAACGAAGAGGTGTTGGGAGATTACATCGATAACTCAAAAAACGCACAGCAGTGTTTCAATATCGAAGCCTGTCGTGACTGTAAATATCTCATCGACTGCCACAAATGCAAAGACTGCTATGACATTGATGAATGGGGAGGAACGGGTGCTGAACTTTGCTATGAAGGACACGTCGTAGGAGAAGGGGCTCAGAACATTAAGTTCTGTAGCAATGTCTGGGAGTCTGTTCACGACATCACCTACTCTGAAATGTGCATCAAGGGATCTCACGACCTCTTTGGATGTACGGGACTCCAGCATGCGAAGTATTGCATCCTGAATAAAGAATATTCAAAGGAAGTGTATGAAAAACTGCGAGATAAAATTATCGAGCATATGAAAAAGACGGGCGAGTGGGGTGAATTTTTCCCTATCGAACTCTCCCCTTTTGCCTACAACGAAACCGTCGTGCAGGAATATTATCCGCTAATGAAATCAGAAGCACTGAAGCACGGATATAAGTGGAAAGATGAAGAATCAAAAGATCACAAATCCTCTACGATTAAGACTATTCCTGACTCTATTACAGACGTTTCCGACAAGATCGCCGCTGAAGTTTTGGCTTGTGAATGCTGTAAAAAGAACTATCAAATCCAAAAAGAAGAACTCAAGTTCTACAAAAAAATGGGACTGCCTCTTCCACGGAAATGTCCCGACTGTCGTCACTCTGATCGAATGGGATTACGAAATCCCCGAATATTGCACACAAGAACATGCGATAAATGTTCCGTTGAAGTTCAAACGACATTTGCGCCAAATCGACCTGAGAGGGTATATTGCGAATCGTGTTATCTCTCTTCTGTAGAATGATGAAAACCTGCGCCGTTTCTGGCAAAGAATTTGAAGTCACTGAAGATGACCTGGAATTTTATGAGAAGATGGGCGTTCCGACACCAAAACTCTGTCCCAGCGAAAGATGTCGAAGGAAATCTGTCTGGAGAAATGAAAAAAAACTCTACCGCCGGAAGTGTGATTTCTCGCAAAAGGATATCATTGCAATGTACGCTCCCAAATCTCCTTTCAAGGTTTATAACCAAGAATCGTGGTGGTCTGACAAATGGAATGCACTCGATTATGGACGAGATTTTGATTTCTCTCGACCGTTTTTTGAACAGTTTCGGGAATTACAATTAGAGGTTCCCCGAATCTCTTTGATGAACAAGAATAGCCAAAATTGCCAATACACAAATCACTCTGCCAATAATAAAAACTGTTATCTCTCCACCGTAATATTCGATTCCGAGGATATTTACTACAGTAACTGGGTTATCGATCACGGTGTAAATTGCATAGATTGTTCCCTTCTCTTTGAAGGATGCCAACTCTGTTACGAAGTCTATTATGCTTGGGGCGCCTATCAGGCATTTTTCTGTGAATTCATACGGCGCTGTCGAGACGTATGGTTTTGTTATGACTGCATTAATTGTAATAACTGCTTCATGTGCTCAAACCTTCGGAGCAAGGAGTTCTGTATCAAAAACCAACAGTACTCACAAGAGGATTATCAAAAAATAATGAACGACATTCTTCCAATGTCTCATACGCAGCTGGAAAAATTTAAAGATATTTTTGCAGAACTTAAAAAATCCTCAATCCATCGAGCCAATTATTGTCTGCAAACTGAAAACTCTTCTGGAAATTTGCTGTTCAATACAAAGAATTGCAAACAATGTTTCGATTGCGCAGAGGGGGAGGATTTGGGCTACTGCACCGATACTATAAGTCTCAAAGATGTTTATGATGGCTATCACATGGGGTGGAGTCAGCTCGTGTATGATTGCCATGCTATCGCTAATAGTTTTGATATCCTGTTCTCTCATTTCTCCTACGACAATAAAAATATTGGTTATTGTGATTCTGTTCACAATAGCAACAATCTGTTCGGATGTGTTGGGATCAATCACAAGCAATATTGCATTTTGAATAAAGAATATCCGAAAGAAGAATACCTCGAACTTCGTAGAAAGATTATCGAACACATGAAACAAACGGGAGAATGGGGAGAATTCTTCCCCATGGAAGTAGCTCCTTTTGCCTATAATGAATCTGTTGCTCAAGATTTTTTTCCACTCTCAAAAGAAGAAGTTTTGGCCTTTGGGCATCACTGGAGAGATGAGGATAAAAAGGATTATAAACCCGCTACGACGCAAGTTCCTGAGACCATTGCCGACACGCCTGATTCAATTTGTGAAGAGATTTTAGCCTGTGAAGACTGTCAAAGAAATTACAAAATTCAAACGGAAGAACTTAAGTTTTACAAAAAAAACGAACTCCCTATTCCGAGAAAATGTCTCGAGTGTCGTCACACCAGACGAGTTGTTTTAAGAAAAAACCGAACACTACACGATCGAACCTGTAGCAATTGTTCTGCAAAAATCCAAACAACATTCGCTCCTGATGGACCAGAAAAAGTGTATTGTGAGAAGTGCTATTTAGAGGCGGTGAATTAGCGTTTCCCCCAGAACAACCACTTCCATTTATCAATTGTTGGCACGTCTTCCCGTACCACTTGATCAATTTTTCGTTGCTCGGTTTGCGTTGGGAGGATCTCTAATTTCTCTTCGATAAAGACGAGAACGTTTTCCCCTAACTGCTTCTTTCCCATCTGCATCTTCGCTTCTTTGTCTACGTGTTGTGGTGTTTTGAGGTATTCAAGTCGTCGTTTCTTGTCTTCTATTTCGACCAAATTCTCTTCGTTCTGCACACGAATCGCTTCAATTTCGTCATTAATTTTTTTACTTTCGTGCAAAAAACTCGCCAAACTATAGAGGAGGTAAAAGATCACGAGGAAGATCCCGACCAACCAGAATACGTTTTGTGAATGATGAATATTATTTCCTCGCATGCGCGAGTGGATTGAAACAAATTACAGAACAAATTACAATCAAAAAGATGAAACTTTTAGTAGGCCTCGGAAATTATCCAGCGAAGTACGACAAAACACGACACAATGTGGGCTTCTTGGCAGTGGAGCATATTGCAAAGAAACACGAGTGCGAGCCGTTCAAGAGCGATAAGAAGTTCTTTGGACAAGTATCCGTGGGACAAGTGGGAAATGAAAAAGTAGTGCTCCTGAAACCAGAAACTTACATAAACCTGAGTGGGAAGTCTGTGCAAGCCGTTGCTCATTTTTATAAAATTAAACCCGAAGACATCGTACTTTTCTTTGATGATGCCGATTTAGAATTTGGAACCGTGCGATTCCGACTAGAGGGAAGTGCAGGCGGACACAATGGAGTGAAGTCTGTCATTGAATCATTGGGGACAAAGAGTTTTCCACGAATAAAGATGGGAATCGCGAATAGTGAAAAAGAAAAAATGCCGACAGAAGCCTTTGTTCTCCAGAAGTTTTCTGGTAAAGAATGGGCAGAGGTGCCTCACGTTATCGAAGATACGCTCTCAAAATTTCTTGAAAAAGTTCCATGCTAACGGATTTCTTTTCCAGTCAAAAAACACTGGTCTTCTCCAAAGGAAGTGGGCCCCGCACCCCTGTGGGAAAACTCGTGGACTTCGTTATCAACCCTGATACAGGGGCTTTCGAAGCTTTCTGGGTCGACACAGCGCGAGGGCTAAAGCTTCTTTCTCCAAAAGACATTCTCCGGTGGCATCGTGGAAAAATACTCATCGCTGAGATTGGAGACTTCTCTGATCCTAAGCAATTGCCGAGAGTTCAGAAAATTATGGAAAACGAAATACCAATCATTGGAGCGAAGGTTTTTTCTGTACGCACAAGTATTCAAGATATGGCACAAAAGAAGATGGGCACGAAGACTCCTATTGGACGTGTAACCAATTTTTCTTTCGATACCCTCTCTCCACGAATCGTAACACTCATCGTCCAGTCAGGGGCTCTCTGGTGGATAAAACGACGAATCATTTCTCGAACGCGTGTTTTGAAAATTGAGAACGACGGCATTCTCGTTTCTGAAAACAAAATACTGACCGATGAGAAACCGGTACGAAAAGCAAAACCAGGGATTCCTGAGGTCGATTAACCCTCTCTTCTGTCATTCCAGAATCCCGAAGGGATATCTGGAATCTAGCGATACCATGAAAATAGAATAACAATTTTTGTAGGAGTGTTTTTATTGGCTGGGTCCCAGATATTCCGCAATGCGGAATTCTGGGAAGACAAGCTTTGCACAAGTATTGAGAATTAAAGATTAGTAAGTATACTCACGCTACTTCTTTACTTTTTCTTTTATGCAATTTTTCAATCACTTTCTCAGAGAAAATGGCGTTTCAAATGAACTGAGATCACTGCTTTACCACATTGCTCGATCGATTAAGTACATCAACTTTTCACTTCGTGCGGGAAACACGGTTGGAGCCAATACGATGAATGCATCTGGGGAAGGACAATTGAAATTAGACGTTCTCTCGAACGAAATTATTTGCAACGAACTGGAGAAATCAGAACTCGCAGCGATTATTGCCAGCGAAGAGGAAGACGAATGCCGATTCTTCGATGCTCCTCGGGGGAAATACGGAGTTTCTTTCGATCCTTTGGATGGAAGTTCTTTGGTCGATGCGAACTTGGCGATCGGATCCATTTTTGGAATCTGGGACTGCGATAAATTTGAAGGAACAACCGCTCGAAAGAATATGGTTGCGGCTTGCTATGCAGTCTACGGGCCACGAATTTCATTCGTTATTGCGGTGAAAGGAAAGGGGGTCCACGAGTTTGAACTCAACGATGTTGGAGAATTTGTATTGGTGCGAGAGAACATAAAACTCCAACCAGACTCAAAATATTTTGCTCCCGGGAATCTCCGATCAACAAAAGGAAATGAAAAATATCTCGAACTGATTCAGAGCTGGATTGCAGAATCTCGAACTCTTCGATACTCAGGAGGAATGGTGCCGGACCTGCATCACATTCTTTCTAAAGAACAAGGAATTTTCAGTTATCCCCGAGATGAAAAATACACAAGCGGAAAACTTCGACTCCTCTTTGAATGCGCACCATTTGGTATGATCTTTGAAGAAGCGGGCGGACTCGCTCTCGATCAAGACGGAAAACCCGTCATGGAGATTGAAGTAACGGAAACCCATCAACGAACGCCTATCTTTATCGGATCTAAAAACGAAGTAGAAGCTTGTGTGAAAGCCCTACAATAAAAAAATTATGAACATCTCAGAAGCGGTCGAACGCTATCTCAAAAACCTGAAGCACATCAAAAATGCTTCGCCTTTTACGTTGCGAAATTACAAACGAAGTTTGGATTTATTTATGGAAACTGTTGGAACAAATCGAGAATTGGCAAAAATCGTGATGAACGATATCGATGATTTCCGAGATCACATCTTCTCTCTTAAAAGTAGAGATGGGGAAGCGCTCTCCCGTGCAACGCAAAATATTTACCTCACGCCCGTGCGAGCTTTTTTGAAGTTCTGCATTATTAGAGAGTTGGATGAAAACATCCTTTCTCCTGATAAAATCGAACTTCTCAAGCTTGATCCTCGCGATGTTTCTGGGCTTTCTGTCGAAGAACTCGATCGTTTGCGAGACTGGAACGAGGGGAAGAATGATCTTATCCGCATGCGTGATCGGGCCATTATCGAAATGCTGTATTCAACAGGGCTTCGTATTTCCGAACTCTGTAAATTGAATCGTGAGAATGTGAATCTCAAAACAAAGGAGTTCACGGTGATGGGAAAGGGAAAGAAAATCAGAAGTGTCTACCTCACCAATCGTGCTGTAAAAATGTTGGAAGAATATTTATCAGAAAGAACCGATAACTTCCCGCCGTTTTTTGTGAATGCTCGCGAACGAAAAGACGAGATGGAAACCAATGGGGAATCTCGAAGACTCACTCGAACCGCGATAGAAGTCATGGTGCGTGATCGAGGAAGAAAAGCCGGGATCACAAAACCCGTTACCCCGCATGTTCTCCGTCATACCTTCGCTACGGCATTGTTGAAGAATGGAGCGGATCTGCGGTCAGTGCAAGAGTTACTGGGACATTCTAATATCAGCACAACTCAAATTTACACTCACTTCGCAAATGCGGATTTAAAACGAACCCACGAGAAATTTTTGGAAGACTAGCAGAACTTTTCAGCAATTTTATCGACCAATCGTTCCATCTCTTTGTTGAGTTTGTAAACTTTTTCAGGGATCGCATCGAGGTTTTCTTCATCCATAAATATCTTCCGATTGAACTCAATCTGAATCCCTGGAACTCCGTCTCTATGGCAGTGATATCCAACGTTATATTTTCCAAAGTACGGATCATTAATCTTTACTGAATATCCACAATCGAGGAAGAAGTCTCGAATAAATTCTGTCTGTTCTCCGGTGCAGGTCATGAATTCTCGATTCCCCAAACACACATCTGCGCGCGGATCTGTATTTCCATACATACTCTTGGGACGCGTAGACCACATAGAATGTCCGTCGATAAAGAACTTAATCCGACGTTCTTTCATAATTGACTTTATCGCTCTATGAAAGGGGTGGTGGTATTTCTTTATTAACCATGATACCTCTACTGGTGTAAGCGGTCGATTAAAAATCTTCTGTCCGTCTGGCGATACCATCGTGGTTACCCTATGTTCATGTTCTTCTTCGATTCCATCAGGGGATCGGTTCAAATTACAGACCAGTCGAGAAATCTCTCCAATCAAAATGTGAGCATTGGGGACTTCAAAAATTTTATCCGTGTAGGTGTCCGAAATGTTCTTGAGATCAAATTCTGTTAGCAAAAAATTCTCTCGAATCTTCTGTGGAACAAAGACTGAAGCATGTGGAATAGAGACCAGAACAGATTTTTTTCTCATTTTTACGTGAGCAAAGGATAAAGAAAAGTTGCATTTCCGCAAAAAGTTTTTAGAATTCGCCCGTTGCCACCTTAGCTCAGCTGGCTAGAGCAGCGGATTTGTAACCCGCAGGTCGCCGGTTCGATTCCGGCAGGTGGCTCCACTAGAAATCAAAAACACCCCTTGTGGGTGTTTTTTTATAATCCCAACCCGGGTTCGGTTCTCTTTAGAACCCGGGTTAATCGATTCAAATTTGCCCATCTCTCCAATCTATGCAAGAATCCGCCGGCATGAAAAAGATCATCCTCGGATTAGCCCTTTTGGTAGGAATGTGGAGCGGAACAACATCTGCACAACAGATTCCGACGATGGAGTTTTTTTACGGTGCGGAATGCCCGTACTGTCATGACGAAATGAAATGGTTTCCTGAATTAAAAGAAATGTATCCCGATTTGGAAATCAAACAATACGAGGTCTGGCACAACGTAGAAAATAAAATTCTCTGGGGACATCGAATGAAAGAAATGGGAACGAAAGCAACAAATGTTCCAACAAATATTATTGGGAACGACATTATTGTGGGATTCAATTCCGAAGCGATTCTCGCTTCTTTGGAAAAACACTTTGGCCCACCTGCCGTGGAACGAAAAAATGTTCCAAAGGGGGAAAGTCAGGCGTGGAAAAAGTATCTGGAATACTCGTGGCCGGCGATGAGCGTCATGCTCGGACTCCTCGATGGATTCAATCCGTGCGCTATGTGGACGTTGCTCATCTTGATCGGATTCCTGCTTACTATGGAGAGCAAAAAGAAACGATGGATTATTGGAAGTATCTTTGTGATAAGTTCGGCAATTATTTATTTCGCGGCACTCTTGGCATACCTGCTCGGATTCGCAGAAATATCTTCTCTTATTTCTGGCCCTCTTATGGACTGGATATTTAGAATTGTGGGAGTGTTGGCGGTGGGAACGGGAGTATTGGCATTCAAGAATGCGTTTAAAAAAGGAATCGATTGTGAGGTGCGAGACATGGCCAGCAAGAAACGATTTCGAGATCGACTCTCTGCTATTTTGGAAAAAGAAAAACTCGTGTTCGTGCTCGTAGGAGTGATTGGGTTAGCATTCTCTGTGAATGCAATTGAGCTCCTCTGTAGCTTTGCGATACCGACAGCATTTACGGCAACATTGGTCTCAATGGATATGGGGTTTGCAAAACAACTGATGGCGATATCGCTCTACGATTTGGCGTATATTTTTGACGATGTCTTGGTGCTTACGATTGCGCTCTGGACGATGAGCTTGAAAATCTTGTCGCCGAAACTCGTACAAGTTTCTCACTTCATAGGCGGAATACTCCTCCTTATCTTGGGAGGATTCTTGATCTACGATCCGAGTGTGTTGGCGAGCTTTATTGGATAACTCTTTTCCCGCTCTGTCTAGAAACATTTCATAAAAACAGAATTGCTTCGCTGGTTTTTCTCTTTGTTAAAGAGAAAAACCTTCCGAGTCTGGAGTATAAATTGTATCAATGATGCCGAGAGGAAATGCGTTCGTTAGTCGTGAATAGCGACGTTGGCAATTTTCTCCTCAGCGATGGTTTTAAACGCGGCCAATTCTTTCTTTGTGAACCCGTTGAATTTCTTGAATCCCTGATCGAGCACTTTTTGCGGACGGAAGTTTTGAATCGTGTAGAGCTTCGCATCTCGGCAGAACTGCGCAATTTTTCTCATCTCCTCTTCATCATGAAATCCTTTCACCACCGTCGTACGGAATTCGTAATCAATATCTGACGCTTTAATCAGGTCTCGTGAATGTTTGATCGCCGCGTAATTATTCTTCACCCCTGTGAGCTCATCATATTTCTCCTTAGACGATTTCACATCCATGGCGATATAGTCGACCAGTTTTTCTTCCAAGAGCTTCTGAACCACCACAGGGTTCGTTCCGTTGGTGTCTAATTTTACCAAGAATCCTTTTGCTTTGATCTTCCGAATAAAGTCGATCAGATCGGGATGCATTGTTGGTTCTCCTCCAGAGATCACCACCCCGTCCAGTTTCTCTTTTCGTTTGTCGAGGAAGGAGAAAATCTTTTCCTCGGGGATCATGTCGTGCATTCGTTTTTTGATTTCCTCTGGCAAGACCATTTCTGGGTTATGACAAAATCCGCACCGCATGTTACATCCGGCCGTGAAGATGATGCAGGCTACTTTGCCTGGGTAATCGAGCAATGTGAGTGTGTGGATTCCTCCGATTAACATATTAAACCCGGGTTCAAAGCTCCCCCGAACCCGGGTTTGCTTTCAAAAAAGACTCCAACTCATAAACTTCAGAACCTCTGAAGACTTCCTTTCCATCTTCAAAGATAATAATTGTTGGCGCATTTGCAACTCCATATTCCGCAATCTTGTCGTGGAACTCTGGGAGTGTCTCGTCGAGGATCACACCATCGAATGTAACATTGTCCGCCACGAATTCTTTGAATTCAGGACACTTCGGGCATCTGGTCGTGGTGAAGAGGAGGTAATTCATGATTTAAATCGACAAGACTGAATAAAATTAAATCCCAAAGCTGTAAGATGAAAGGAGTCTTCATCATCTACGAGGGCCATGGCCCATTGAACAGTCTTATTGGGCTCCGTTTGTTTTCTTAGTAGGGAAGGTTTTTTAACAAGATTCAATCTCAAAAAGTTGTCCCTGACTAGTTCTATGGTTTCTTCGTTGATTTGAAATATTTCTGCTATTTTCGAGGGTTTAAATTGTTGCAGTTTTCCTTCTTCATATTTTTCTGTTTGCAACGAAAAATCATCAAACATTTTATCTAAAATTTTCACTTCAATCGGAGAAAGTTCTTTCAGCATTTCAGGGTAACTGGGTTTCACTTCTCTGTTCCCAGAAGCGGCATTTGCAAGCATGGCCGTCCATTTTTCTTCAAGACACGGATCTTCTTCCAATGAAGAATTTTCTAGTATTGGAATTAGTGTTTTTAGTGGAATTTTTTGAATCTCTAGACCAGCACCTTCTACCAATTTTTTTACTTCTTTCATTTGAGTTATCTGCTTTTGTATTCTCCATTGTCGTACGTTGTCCGAAAAAAAGGCTCCAAGCTCTTTCACGCAATCAGGTGTTATGTCAGAAAGAAATGCACTAACTTCTTTAAGATCTGTCTCAATGTCTACTACTTCCTGAATTTTAATTTTCATCAATGATTATTACAAAACTGCGAGTTCGCAGATACGCCCTCACTAAAGTGCTGACGAGAATAGTGCTCTGACTTCTTCCCAATATTGAAGTGGGAAGTTGGTCGGTGATACCCCATCACTCGTGTCCAGACCTCGCATCGTGTACGTTTATCTTGTAAATCTTTTGCCGGTGCCGCTGTTGCTGGTGTCATTTTGGTAAATGAAATAAAAAATAAGAAATGGGGTCTAACACTTTTTAGTAGTGCAGGTTTTTTTAGATTTTTCTTTAACGACAGTTTTCTGTCGGCGAGAATCATGTCGATCTCGAAGGGCGTCATCTTGTCCGCCTTCTGTGTATCCGATCTCCTTGTCACATGTCGGACAGAAGTCGTGTTCTCCCGCTAAGTATCCGTGTTTCGGACAGATGGAGAAGGTTGGTGTAATCGTAATGTAGGGCAGTCGGAACTGTGTCAGTGCCTTTTTGACTAAACTTTTGCAGGCTTTTGGACTTGAGATTCGTTCTCCCATGTAGAGATGAAGAACCGTTCCTCCTGTGTATTTTGTTTGGAGTCGGTCTTGGAGTTCTAATGCTTCAAACGCGTCAGCTGTCGTTTCCACTGGAAGCTGAGAAGAGTTTGAATAGTACGGTGCTTCTGGCAATCCCGCTTGGATAATTCCTTTGAATCGTTTTTGATCTTCTTTCGCAAATCGGTACGTTGTTCCTTCCGCTGGAGTCGCCTCAAGATTGTAGAGGTTTCCAGTTTCGTTCTGGAATTCTGCGAGTTTATGTCGCATGAAAACCAATACTTCTTCCGCAAAATCCTGTCCCCATTTGTCAGCGATGGAGTGTTTGTCGTCTGAGAAGTTTCGGACCGCTTCGTTGAGTCCGTTGATTCCAATCGTTGAGAAGTGGTTATTCAAAGTTCCCAAGTATCGTTTAGTGTACGGGAACAATCCTCGATCAATCCATGTTTGTACTTCTTTTCGTTTGAGTTCGAGTGAGATTTTTGCAAGTTCCATCAGGTGTCCTACTCGTTCGAGAAAGGCCTCTTTGTCGCCCTTGTGCTGAAATCCGATTCGCGGCGTACTGATCGTCACCACTCCAATTGATCCTGTCATTTCCGCTGACCCGAAGAGACCTCCTCCTCGTTTAAGAAGTTCATCCAAGTCGAGTTGCAATCGGCAACACATGGACCGCACGTGACCCGGATCGAGATCTGAGTTGATGAAATTTTGGAAGTACGGCATTCCATATTTCGCTGTCATTTCAAACAATGATTCTGTGTTTTCATTGTCCCAGTCGAAGTCTTTTGTAATGTTGTAGGTCGGGATTGGAAACGTGAACACTCGCCCTTTGGAATCTCCTGCCGTCATCACTTCGATGTAGGCTTTGTTGATGATATCCATTTCGTCCTGAAGTTCCCCAAACGTGTAGTCAAAATATTTCCCTCCAATCTTTAATCGTTTTGATTTCAAATCCTCGGGACACAACCAGTCGAGAGTAATGTTGGTAAACGGTGTTTGTGTTCCCCATCGTGATGGCACATTGAGATTAAAAACAAACGACTGCATGTTTTGTAAAACATAATCGTAGGTCTTCTCCGCAATGTATTCTTCCTTCTTCTTTTCTGTTGGAAAAATCATCTTGTACTCCTTCAATTCTTTTTCCAGAGTCAGTTCGTATTTCTTCACAAATGGCGCCATGTAAGTGTCAAAGCTTGAAAACGCTTGCGCACCTGCCCATTCGTTCTGCAAAGTTCCCAAGAAATTCACCATCTGACTCACCGCTGTGGAGAGATGCTTTGGGGGATCTGATTCTGTTTTGTCTGGCACTCCGTTGAATCCTTCTTCGAGCAAAACTCGCAGACTCCATCCTGCACAGTAACCACAAAACATATCCAAATCGTGAATGTGAAAATCTCCATTTCGATGTCCATCACCCACCGCTTGTGGATAAATGTGAGAAAGCCAGTAGTTGGCTGTCACCTTTCCTGAAGTGTTTAGAATCATTCCTCCCAAAGAATACCCTTGGTTGGAATTCGCATTTACTCGCCAGTCGAGCTTGTTCAAATATTCTTTAATCGTATTTCCTACCGACACCACAACTTGTTTGTCGCTTCGAGACTGTGCTCGTTTTTCTCGGTAAATAATGTAGGACTTCGCGGTAATCGCATGTCCTCCTTCGATCAAAACTTTTTCCACGGTATCTTGAATTTCTTCAACCGTCGGAATCTTGTCTTTAAATAATTTATCCAAAAGCTTAATCACATCCTGTGCAATTTTATGAGCGAGCACTTCGTCCGTTCCCCCAATCTCTTTGGCAGCTGCGAATATGGCTTTCCCAATCTTTTCTGGTTTGAAATCTACAATCTCACCCGTACGCTTTTGAACTTTGAAAATCATCGTGTCTAAAAAGTTTTAAAAAAATAAGAATTAAAAATACCGGTTCCACCCCCCTTTTTTCTACATATCATTCGTTTATTTGATATCGAAGCCTTTTCTTGAAAACCACTATATGTTGTGGGTGGATAGCGTTTATACACCCTAGATATTGTGGAGTCAACAAAAGTACCAAAAAGAAGTTGTGGGGTTTTGGGAAAGATTTTAAAAATATAAACCCGGGTTCTTAGAACCCGGGTTTGGGTTATTTAACCGTTACGCTTTTCGCCAAATTCCGTGGCATATCAGGGTCGAGTCCACGCAAGATAGCAAGATGGTACGCAAGAATTTGTACCGGAATTATTGAGGCAATTGCCTGGGCTCCATTGCAGTCTGGAACTTTTAACCATTGGTCGAAGACATCTTTTCGTTCAGAGGAAACACCAATAATCATGGCTCCTCGAGCTTTTAATTCTGTCGCATTTGAAATCGTTTCTTGGTCATCTCCGAGCACGAGACACGGGGTTCCTTCTTCGATCAAAGCAATTGGTCCGTGTTTCAACTCACCCGCCGCAAACCCTTGCGCGTGGATGTAGGAAACTTCTTGGATCTTAATCGCCGCCTCAAGTGCCATCGGGAACAATGCCCCTCGTCCAATGATGAAGAGGTTGTCTTTTTTAACAATTGTCTGGGCCACATCTCGAATCCGATCTTCGTACCTGGGGTTGAGCATATCGTTGATACTCGCCGCCGTGGAGCGGAGAATGTGTCGTCCAATATTTATGGAATTGATGTCCGCGTGAGCAAGAAGAAAGAGCAATGCCATTTGAGCGGTTGCCGCTTTTGTCGATGCGACGGCTTTCTCTGGTCCTGCGTTGATGGGAAGATGAACGTCTGCCATCCTCGCGATGGAAGAACTTTCAACATTCGTGAGCGCAAGAATCTTTGCACCTTGAGCTTGTCCTCGTTCGAGAATTTCCAGCACATCCGCCGTCTCCCCTGATTGAGAAACCGCAATGATTGCTGTCTTGTCATTTACAAATCGTTCAAAGCTCGGCATCTCAGATGCGGGCACCACGTTTATCTTTCGTCCACGAATCTCTGCAAAGAAATACTCGGCTGCCATCGCCGCTTTGTGCGCTGTTCCACATGCCACGAAGTAGGCCCCGTTGGCTTCTTGCAAAAGTTTCGCTGCCTCCAGAAGTTTCGCATCCTCATGATTAATAGCTCTGGTAATCGTATCTTTTTGGTCAAAGATTTCTTTAATCATAAAGTGTGGCCATTCTCCTTTTTCCGCTTCTTCCACTTTCCAGGGCACTTCGATGTTTCGTTTTTCAATCCGATCACCCGTTCTGAGGTTTGAGAATTCGGCATTTCCCCCTTGGATGTACACCATCTCATCATCATCGAGATAATTTACAACGTTTGTCTGTTCGAGAAACGCAGGAATATCAGAGGCGATAAATGTCTCGTGTTCTCCTCGTCCGATAATCAGTGGTGATCCTCGACGCGCTGCGAAGATTCCGTCCACTCCCTCCACCATGACAAGTATTCCAAATCGTCCTTCGATATTTTCACTCGCCGAACGAATAGCTTGTTCTGGTGTTTCCCCCTCTTCAAGAGATTTGTTAATCATCACGGCAATAACTTCCGTATCTGTTTCTGATTTAAATTCCCCTCCCAGTTTTTTCTTCCAATCCGTATAATTCTCAAAAATTCCATTGTGCACCAATGTCACTTTCCCCACTTGATGCGGGTGTGCGTTTTCTTTCGTTACTCCTCCGTGAGTCGCCCATCGGGAATGTCCCATGGCTTCTAACCCTTCTGGAAAGTCTCGCGTGACATCAGAAATTTTCCCGACTTCTTTGTCGATAGAAATATTCTCACTCGTTCGCACGGCCACTCCCCACGAATCATATCCTCTATATTCCAGTTTCTTCAGTCCCTTAAGCACAAAAGATCCTGCGTTTTTTGATTCTCCGGAAACGGCAAAAATGCCACACATCGGGGGCGATTATTAACAAAATAATAATATTTTACAAATGGATACGTATCCTCGGGATACGTATCCTAAAAATACGAGGACAAATGAATTTGACAGGGAATCGTTTTTTATTACACTCGCTCCGCTTTATACCTGACTAACAAGGAATAATATGTTGATGATTCGATTCGTTCGTGTGGGACGCAAAAACCAAGCGTACTTCCACCTCGTTGTAGCTGAAAAAGCTCGTGCTGTTCAAAAGAAAATTATTGAGAAACTTGGACACCTCTCTCCTCATGTAAACAAGGGGGAAGGAGAATTCACATTTGATGCTGATCGTATCAAACACTACATCTCAAACGGAGCGCAAATGTCACAGACAGCTGCTCGAATTTTAACAAAGAATGGTTTTAAAGAAGCGGGCGCATTTGTAATTGCCCGTGCAACAAAGCCAAAACGAACTCCAGCTCCTACCGAAGCTCCCGTGGTTGAAGAAGCACCAGCTGAGGAAGTGTCAGAAACTCCAGCGGAAGAAACAACTGCAGAAGAGGTGAAGGAAGAAGTTGTCGCTGAAGAAGTAAAAGAAGAAAAAAAGGAGGAAGCTCCAGCTGAGGAAGAAAAGAAAGAAGACGAAGTAAAGGAAGAAACGAAAGAAGAAGTCCCTGCTGAAGAAACAAAAGAGGAAGAAAAAGCAGAGTAATCTGCCGTATTTCGTAACTTTTTATCCATGTCTACAGACTCAAACACTCTCGATTTTGTTCGATACGTTCTCGAACAAGTTTGCCAACACAAAGCTGATATCGTTGTCGAACAAACTGAAGATTCCATCGGAACCCTTATTTCCGTTTCTGTGAACGAAGAAGATATGGGAAAACTTATTGGAAAAGGAGGGCAAACAATCTCTGCTCTCAGGCTTCTTGTGCGGGCAATGGGTGCTCGAGACAACGCGAAAATCAACTTGAAAGTTCTCGAACCTGTGGCAGAATAACCACATGGGAGATGATTATGTCGTACCACCGGTTCACTACGAAGGAGCTCTACAGGCAGTAAATCCTGTCGCTGTTCCCGCTACCACAGGTATTCCAGCCCCCTATCCAATCGAGGCTGTTGATCTTGGGTTGCGTGCAAATGAGTTTGGTGGCGCCCTTGTAACCATGAATAACTTCACGGTTCTCGAGCTCATCCAGATGTTTATTGTGTATGCCTTCATTATCGCTGGAGCGCTTTCTGCAATCTTTATTTTTGTAGGAGGTGTGTCTTTCATCCTCTCTGGAGGAAACGATGAAAAAATTAAGAGTGCGGTAAACACAATTCGGTATTCTATCGTGGGATTGATTGTTACCGTGCTGAGTTTCACGTTCATCATGATTGTGGGACGAATATTCGGACTCAATCTCTTGGACTACATTTCATACGACCAAATCAAATGTTCTATCAATCGATTGGTAGAATTTGGGGAAGATCCGACAGACAATTCTTGTAATCGAGTAAATATTGCTCCACAAAGTTTTCGTCGATAAACCATGATCTATTCTTTTTTCGAGGAACTACGCAGAGAAGGGCGGGATTTTTTGTCTGCACTCTTTCCTGAGAAATGTATCGCGTGTCGAAAGGAAGGCTCTTATTTGTGTAAACGACATGATGAACTCCCTCCCGCTCCAAAGAACGAGGCCCGTTTCACATCTATCGATCACGTCCAAGCGACCACCGCGTATTACAATTTTGTAGCAAAGCAGATGGTTGAGTTTTTGAAGTTCCGTGGATTTCAATCTGTTGGAGAATTTATGACAGAGAAAATTGTAGAACAAACTCCACGATCATTTTGGCATCATGCCGTAATTGTTCCGATTCCACTTCACTGGACACGAAAGTTCTGGCGAGGATTTAATCAGGCAGATATTTTGGCAATGGAGATTGCGAAGCTCGTTCCCGAAATCGAAATTGTTCGTGACCTAAAACGCAAAAAACGAACCCGTCAGCAAGCAAAACTGTCGAAAGTGAGACGAGCGAAAAACATACAGGATGTTTTTGTATGGGAATCAAAACAGTCCATTCCAAAGAGAGTTATTCTCATTGATGATGTTGTTGCCAGTGGCTCAACGCTCGATTCTGCGGGAAAGGTTTTGAAAAAGGCAGGCGTTCAAACTGTAGATGCCGTGGTATTTGCCCGAGGAGGGGGGAAGGAAAAAAATTGATAATTCTTCATTGTTCGTTGATAATTAAATTCACATGAAACTTGAATTTTTTGGTGCGGCGCGAAATGTAACAGGATCAAAACACTTATTACACGTAAACGGAAAGAAAGTTCTGCTCGATTGCGGACTCTTTCAAGGACGTCGAAGAGAGGCGATTGAGGCCAATCTCCACTTCCCATTTGATCCGGCGGAGCTAGATTGTGTCGTGCTTTCTCATGCGCACATCGATCACTCGGGAGCGTTGCCACTCTTAGTAAAGAAGGGATTTGAGGGAAAGATTTACTGCACTCAGGTGACGAAAGATTTGTGTGAGATCATGCTCCGAGACTCGGCGTATATTCAAGAAAAGGATGCTGATTGGTTGAAGAAGAAACTCAAGAATCCAGAGGCACAACCGCTCTATACCATTGTGGATGCAGAGAGAACACTTACTCTCTTTCACCCGGTTGAATACGATGAAGTGTTCTCGCCCATTGAAAATGTGAAAGTGAAATTCCATGATGCTGGACATATCCTTGGGGCCGCTGTGGAGGAATGGGTTATCGAAGATAAAGATATTGGAAAAACGGTTCGTCTCGGATTTACAGGCGACTTGGGTCGGCATCATCTGCCAATCTTGAAGGATCCGGTACAGCTCGAAAACCTTGATCTTCTGCTCACCGAATCGACCTATGGGTCACGTCTCCATGATGAGATTTCAAATGTCGAAGAGAAGCTCGGTAAGGAACTCAGTGAGGCGATTGCTCGGGGTGGAAAAATTGTGATTCCTTCTTTTGCTGTCGGACGAACACAAGAAGTCTTGTTTATTATTCGAAAATTGGTGCACGAAAAAAAAATGCCTGCCGTTCCGATCTTTGTGGATTCGCCTTTGGCAATTAAAGCGACTGCAATTTTTGATAAACATCCTGAATGCTACGATTCTGCTCTCCGCGAAATGATTGATCGAGGAGAAAACCCATTTAGTGCTGCACAAAACGGCGTTCAATTTACCGCCAGTGTTGATGAATCCAAAGCCATTAATCATTTCCCGGGTTCTGCAATTATTATCTCTGCCAGTGGAATGTGCGAGGCCGGTCGGATTCGGCATCACTTGATAAACACAATTACAGACGAAAAAAATCTCCTCCTTGTAGTTGGATTTATGGCGCAAAACACTTTGGGACGAAAATTGGTGGAAGGCGAAAATCCTGTGAATATTTTTGGAGAACCATACACCGTGAATGCTGAAGTGAAGATTTACAATGCCTTCTCTGCCCACGCCGATCAACATGAACTGATAACTTTTGCCGAAGGAATTGGAAAAGCAAAGTCCCTTTTCTTAGTGCATGGTGAAGACGAGGCACTCCTCGTGTTTCAGAAAAAATTACGAGAGCTCGACAATCTTCGGGCGGCAGATATTCACATTCCAACCCCTGGAGATATTTTTGAGATTACGAAAGATAAGACATGGAAGAAGGTAGATGAAAATCCCGATGGTAGAAACATCCTCGGAGGGGACTGGGTAGACTTGAAATAATCTTGACAGGAATCGGCTTTTTCGTACTATCGCGCAGCAGTTTTTTAGAAAACGCTCACCATGTCACGAACTTGCAAAATTACCGGCAAAAAACCTTCAAGCGGAAATAATCGTCCGTTCTCTCTTAAAGCGACGAAACGTGTGTTTCGACCGAATCTCTTTGTAAAGAAGATGATTAACCCAGAGACAGGAAAGGTTGAACGAATGAAACTTTCTGCAAAAGCAATCAAGACAATCAAGAAATGGATGAAAGAAAAAGGAATTGAGACAGACATGGAAAAGAACGCAAAGTTGGCAATGGCCAAAGCAAAAGAAGTGGTGGCGAACACAAAGAAAACAACAAACGAAGAAAAAGGACGAGTGAAGAAAACAAAACTTACTCCGAAACAAAAGAAAGAACTCGAAGCAAAGGAAGCTGAAGCTGCAAAAGAAGTAGCACCGACTGAAGTAGTTGAGGAAAAAGCAGTTGAAAAGAAAGCGAAAAAAGCGGCGTAGCCGTCCTGAGCGATTCCGAGCTTCGCGAAGGAGAGTCGAAGGAACCCTTTGAAAAATGAAAAAAGTCGTGATTCTGGAGAACATCAGATCCCTGCACAATGTAGGGTCTGTTTTACGTACGGCCGATGGTTCCGGCTGGGACAAGGTCTACCTCTGCGGTTACACAGGCTGTCCTCCTGACCGAAGAATCGAGAAAGTATCGTTGGGCGCAGAAGAGTTTGTCGAATGGGAACAGCGCGATTCTGTGGTTGATTTGATAGAAGAACTGAAGAAAGACGGATTTGAAGTCTGTGCACTCGAGCAAACAGTGAAAGCGGAGAACTTGCTCGAAGCATCCTTTGGAAAAGATGTCGCCCTCATTGTAGGAAACGAAGTCGAAGGCGTGGAAGAGGAAACGCTGAACGCGTGTGATCGTCATCTGGAAATTTCAATGCACGGAGAAAAAGCATCGCTCAATGTTTCTATTGCGGCTGGAATTGCAATGTACGGGATTAAATAAAACCCGGGCTCTAGGAACCCGGGTTTAAATTGTTCTAAAATGGTGGGCCGGGCAGGATTCGAACCTGCGAAGGCTGAGCCAACAGATTTACAGTCTGCCGCGTTTGACCGCTTCGCTACCGACCCATAAACAAAAGAACGGCAAGAGTGTATTTCCTCTCTCATAAAAATCAAGTTTACTTCTCACCCTTCTCGTTTCCATTCTCAACCCGTCTTCTTGCAATGTCTGCTATTCTTTTTGCTTGATTATTAAGATATTGATTTAAATCTTCCGCAATTTCTACACTTGGCTTTTCTTTTTTAACCATTTTATACACCGCTTCACATACAGGCATTTTTATCTTTTTTTCTTTTGCCAAAGCAATAACCGCTTCTACTGTTTCTACTCCTTCGGCAACACCTGTTTCTCTGTCTCGTTTTTCTCGTTTTACAAGAGAATAGCCCTCTTGCCAATTTCGACTCTGCTTCGAAGTAGCCGTTCCTTCTAAATCCCTCATCATCGGCAGCTCTGACGAAAAACTTTCTTTATCTGCCCCAAGAGAAAGTCCAAAACGTTTTACTTCCGAATTTGCCGCCGACATAAGTCCTTGAAATGTGCTATCACTATATCCCTTTGCCCGAGCTGCCCCCGCAGCAATTGCAATCACATTTTTGGAAGCGCCAATGGTCTCCGCCCCGCAAACATCTTCTGATGGCAATACTGAAAAATCTTTATGGAGCAATGCATCTGTTCCAATGATTCGAACATCTTCACTTTTGGAAACAATATTAGCTACCATCCACTCGTCATAGAGAATATCTTTAGCAAAAGTAAGACCCGCCAGAACTCCAAACTTTTCTGAGATATCAATTCCCTCTGGTTCAAATGTTTCTTGCCACACTTCTGACATTCTTTTATTTGAGCCCTTTTCCAATCCTTTTGTTCCGCTTATAAGCGCTCTCTGATTCTTCCAGTTTTCTTTTATTGGCTGCTTGAAGTACTTTTCAATAACCATTCTTGTTTTTTGTGCAGTAAGGAGTGAAAATAAAACTACTGAGTCCTGAACGACTTCTTGAGGATCATTCGTTATGCGAACGTTCTCAGGGAGTTCCATTTTTTGTCGAAACCAAAGCTTCTTTTTTTTCTTTTTTGAATGTCGAAATTTTCCTGATGATTCCGCCTTTTTGGCATACTCCTCTTTGTGCGTCCATATTACAATCTCGACATTCTGACTCACCTTTGAAAGAATATAGGAAATGGATTCGGGATAATGCCCATCACCGATGATCCCGATTTTTTTTATTTCGCTGTTTTTTCCTTCCACAATTTGTTCCATAGATTTGCAAAGTAATACTTTATGCTCGAATGTCAATCGATACTGAAGAAATGGGGCAAAAATCCTCCTTTTTTACTTTGAATTTCCCCCTTGTTTCCCTATAATTCATGGGAATTATTCACTACTCAAATGACAGACGAAAACGAAAACAAATTACCCCTCGACGACCTCAATGATGACGAGGAAAATACACCAAAAGAAGAACCTTCTTTTACTTCGAAAAAAATAGAACCTTCTGACAAACCTGAAGAGGAAAAACCTGAAGAAATTTCTGAGGAAACATCCGAGGAAGTTGTTGAGGAATCAAAAGAGGATAGTGACGAAGTGCCTGAGGACGAAGAAGGGAAAACAGAGGATGAAGAAGCGCCTGCTGAAGAAACAGATCCCACAGAGCTTTTTTACGATCCTGTGGGATGTGCTCGCGAGTTGCTAAGAAAAGAAATTACCGCCGACATGGAAGAGTCTTATCTTTCTTATGCGATGTCCGTGATTGTTTCTCGTGCGCTTCCAGATGTACGAGATGGTTTGAAACCAGTACACCGAAGAATTTTGTACGCGATGCATGAGAATGGACTCCGGCCAAGTGCGAAATACAGAAAGTCTGCCACGGTTGTTGGTGCCGTTTTGGGGAAATACCATCCGCATGGCGATAGCGCTGTGTACATGTCTATGGTGCGAATGGCACAGGAGTTCTCACTCAGGTATCCACTTGTGGATGGACAAGGAAACTTCGGATCAATCGATGGAGACAACCCCGCTGCGATGCGTTATACCGAGGCAAAAATGTCCAAGGTAGCCGAGCTCATGCTGGCTGATATCGAAAAAGAAACCGTAGACTTCCGACCAAATTACGACGCCACTGCTCACGAACCGAGTGTGTTGCCGAACGTTGTTCCTCAATTACTTTTGAATGGAACGATGGGAATTGCTGTGGGAATGGCAACAAACATTCCACCGCACAACTTGAATGAAATTGTTGATGGGACGTTGCATCTTTTGAAGACCCCTGAAGCGACTATCGAAGACTTGCTGCAATTTATTAAAGGACCTGACTTCCCAACCTGGGGAGAAATCTATGATGGAGGGGCTATTAAAGAGATGTACACCACTGGACGAGGAGGAATCATGATGCGTGCGAAAGCGAATATAGAGGAAATGAAGAATGGAAAGAATGCCATCATCATTACCGAGATTCCGTACCAAGTGAACAAAGCGGACTTGATTGTGAAGATCGCAGACTTGGTGCGAGACAAGAAACTCCTTGGGATTTCCGATCTCCGAGATGAATCAAATCGAGAAGGAATCCGAATTATGATTGAGTTGAAACGAGATGCGTATCCAAAGAAAACGCTCAACAAACTCTTCAAAATGACAGTGCTTCAAAAGTCATTTAACCTCAATATGATTGCGTTGGTGGACGGTATTCACCCACGACTTTTGAATTTAAAAGAAGTGCTTCAGTACTTCCTTGATCATCGATTTATTGTTATCAAACGACGAACGGAATACGAATTAAAAATTGCAGCTGCACGGGCACATATCTTGGAAGGTTTGAAAATCGCGCTCGATCACATCGACGAAGTGATTGCGATTATTAAGAAATCAGAAACCAAGGAACTCGCTGCTGAAGCATTGATAAAGAAATTTGGACTGACAGAAATTCAGACAAAAGCAATTTTGGAAATGCGATTGCAAACGCTCGCAGGACTCGAACGAAAGAAAATCGAAGACGAACTCGCTGAAAAACTCGCACTCATGATGGAACTCGAAGGAATCTTGGCGGACAAAAAGAAACAATCAAAAATTATTGAAGACGAACTCAAGGAAGCAAAGAAGAAATTTGGAGATGAACGACGAACAAAAGTTCACCCAAATGCACTTGGCGAATTCAGTGCCAAAGACACTATTCCTGATGAGGAGATGATTGTGGTGCTCACCGAACAGAACTACATCAAACGACTTAACCCTTCTGTATTCCGTGCTCAACGCCGTGGAGGTGTCGGAGTTGTGGGAGCCAAGACGAAGGAAGAAGATATGATTGCAAAGGCGCGATTTGGAAGTAATCACAACGAACTCTTGTTCTTCACGAGTAAAGGACGTGTGTTCCAATTGCCAATGTACGAAATTCCTGAAGCTTCACGAACCGCGAAAGGAACTCCTATCGTGAACTTGTTACAACTGCAACCAGACGAGAAGGTGAGTGAAATTCTCAACCTCAGTCGAAGCGAAGGGAAATACATCTTCATGTGTTCAACTGGTGGAACGATTAAGAAAACTGACCTCGAACAATTTAAGAACGTGCGTCGATCAGGGCTCATTGCCTGTGGACTCAGAGAAGGCGAACTCCTCCAATGGACAAAGATGTCGAGTGGAGACGATTCTGTTTTCATCGTGACACGGGAAGGGAAATCAATTCGATTTAATGAAAAAGATGTCCGACCGATGGGACGATCTGCTGCCGGAGTGCGAGGAATTAAGCTCGCGAAAGGCGATGAAGTGGTAGAAATGGATCTTCTGAAAGATGAAGACGCGAAGCTACTCGTGGTGATGCAGAACGGACTTGGAAAGATGTCGAAAGTCGGTCTCTATCGTGCGCAAGGACGAGGAGGATCTGGAATTAAAGTTGCCAGCCTCACTGCAAAAACTGGAAAAGTAGCAGGAGCTCGAGTGATTGAGAATGGAAATAAATACGATCTCTTGATGGTAACAAAACAAGGACAAACTCTTCGAACACCGCTCGACACCGTGAAAACAGCTGGGCGTTCAACACAAGGAGTAATCCTTATGCGACCAGCGAAAGGCGATCTCGTATCATCTATTTCTCTCCTTGAAGATCCAGGAAACGGAAATGGAAACGGGGATGACAAAAAGGACGACGAAAAAAAGCCGGCCATTAAAGCGAAATGAAACCACTCTCAGTTCACATAGATCCGAAAGAAACGCATTGCGAGATTGAATTCCCGCAAGACTTTGATGCCTTGGAAAAATCTATCCGTGCACAAATTGGGAAACGAAAATTTCTCGTGGTGACGGATGAAAACGTGGCAAAGTTCTCAACATTCCCAAAGCGATTTAAAGACAATCTCCTCATCCTTCCGGGCGGAGAACTGAATAAAAATTGGAAAGCCGTAAACCACATTTTGACCGAATGTTTCGAGCGAGAGTTCGATCGTCAATCCGTTTTAGTAGCCGTTGGTGGTGGAGTTATTGGCGATATGGTGGGATTTACGGCTGCAATATTTTTTCGTGGAATTCCGTTTCTCCAAGTACCAACGTCACTTCTTGCACAAGTCGATGCTTCTATTGGAGGCAAGACGGGGATTGATTATGAGTATGGAAAAAACACCGTCGGTGCAATTCATCAACCAGAGAAGATTTATGATTGCCCCGAGTTTTTGAAAACATTACCCGAAGCAGAGATAAAAAATGGTCTCGCTGAAATGATCAAGCATGGGATTATTGCCTCTCCTGCGCACTTCCAAGCACTTGAGAAGATTGCTTCTCCTGAACCAAAAATAGAAGATATTATTCCGCTGATTCGAGATTCGATTTCGATTAAAGCGAAGATTGTTGAAGAAGATGAACGCGAACATGGGGTTCGAATTTTTCTCAACCTCGGACATACCTCTGGTCACGCGATTGAACTCTTGAGTAATTATTCTCTCCCACACGGACGAGCTGTGGCAATTGGGACAGTTATGGCGGCAAATTATGCACTCGAACACGGACTCTGCGACGATGAAACCGTCGACCGAATTGAGAACATTTTCAATCAATTCGACATCGATCTGATGTGCGACTTTGATGAGGAAGAAATCTGGGAGGCGATGAAACATGATAAGAAAAAGAAGGACGGGAAGATTCGTCTGGTATTACCGAAGAAGATTGGAGAAGTTGAAGTGGTGAGTGTTTAATTTGAAAAATAGGTCCGGACCCCAAAAGGGTCCGGACCTTAAATTTTTAAATGGTGGGTGAGGCGAGGGTCGAACTCGCGGCCAATTGATTAAGAGTCAACTGCTCTACCACTGAGCTACTCACCCATAAAGAACTCGAGGATTGTATTGCTGGAAAGGCTTTTGTCAAACCCTCCTAACTTCCCCCTTTTGTCATTCCGGGCTTGATCCGGAATCAGACGATGAAAATTAAGTTTTGATCCTGAAACAAGTTCAGGATGACAAGGAAACATCCTTCATTTTCAATTGAAGGCGTTTTTCGCCTTTCCACACGTTCTCTGAAATCGTGAACAGCACGTCCACTGTGTCTCCGATTTTTAATTGATTTCGCAGTCCATCCGCAAAGAATGCCATGAAGTCGAGTGATACTTCTTCGCATTTCCCAGTGAGACGAAGATGGTTTTTCTCCTTCCCTACCGTCTGTACGTTTGTTATTTCAAGATTGTGAAGCCCGAAGATGGGCTCCTGATTCCCTGCCCCGAAAGGCGAAAGATAGTGAAGGAATTCCGTGAGTTCTAGTCCAATGAGGTCTGGGTTTACGAACGCTTCCACAGGGGTGTCTTTCTTTTCTTGTTTGCACGACGCGAAGTGTTTTTCGAGAGCGGTGTGAATTTCCTCCCGTTTCTCCTTGTCGGCAACAAACCCTGCTGCCCCTCTATGTCCTCCGTATTGAGCTAAAAGTTCTTCGCAGGCTGATAACCCCTCAATCATACTGTATCCCTCTGGGGCGCGACAGGAGGCTACAAGCGCCCCATCTTCACGGATTGTGCACGCGGCAATCGGCACCTGCAGGTCTTCCGACTGACGCGAAGCAACCAGTCCAAGAATTCCGGGTTCCCATTTTTCGTCGAAGAACAATTGAAATGGCGCGTCTGGTTTTATTTGTTCTTGGCTTTTTTCTAACGATTTCTGCGTGAGTTCTTTTCTCTGTTGGTTAAATTGATCGAGTGTTTCGAGTCGTTCGAAATGTTTATCATCGCTCCCGAGGAAGAGTTGGACTGCCCAATACACATCGCCGATTCGCGAGGAAGCATTGATGCGAGGTGCAACAACGAATCCAATCGTCTGCTCATCAATGTGTTCGAGTCCTCCATTATTTTCTTCCAGAAGCAATCGCAATCCACTCCAGTGTGTGGTTTTAAGTTTCTCAAGTCCAAACTTTGCAATAGTTCTATTCTCTCCCTGCAGACTTACACAATCGGCAATCGATCCAATCGCAGAGAGTTCTAAATACTTGGGGAGGAAATCCATAATCGATTCCACATCATCGAAACTTTTTTCTGCGAGTGCGGAAATGAGTTTGAATGCGACCCCCGCTCCAGCTAAATCTTTGTCGGGATATGGGCAATCTTTTTGCCGAGGATTTACAACGGCAATCGCTTTATTTGGAAACTGATTCGGCTTCGGTTCGTGGTGGTCGGTAATGACAACGTCCATGCCAAGTTTTGAGGCATGCATGACTTCCTCTCGGTCGTTCATCCCACAATCACAGGTGATAATCAGCTTTACGTCTTGCGTGGCAATTTCATCCAAGATGTGTTTCTTGAGTCCATGAGAATCGGTCGCTCGACTGGGAATTCTGTAGGAAACTTGCGCCCCCAATTCCTTCAATCCTGAAACGAGAATCACCGTCGAGGTCACTCCGTCCACGTCGAAATCTCCAAAAACAACAATCCGTTCTTGATTCGTGATGGCGGACAAAATTCGTTCCACTGCTTTTTTCATTCCCTTCATGTCCCACGGAGAATGTAAATTCCCCAAGCTCGGATGAAGAAATGATTGAATTTTTTCTGTATCTGTCAGATTCCTATTTGCCAAAAGAGCCTCTTGTAATTGGTCGAATTGGTCAATATTTGGTGCGCTTGTCCACGTCTTTTTGAGGAATGACAATTGCTTTTTCATCGCAAGAATGGTACACAACGCCCGATGAAAGTCCACATGTACGACTTCCGTTGGCAAGATTCCGCTCACGCTGAAATTCAGGCGAGTAGTGGAACGAATTTTGGGAAGAAACCGCTCAGTGTTGGGACGGATGTCTCTCTTGAAATTTGTTCTGATGTGAAATGTGGGGGAAGCTTTTTCGATGAGAAGTGGACGCCGTGCCCTGAAAAAAACGTCGGAAAATCGAAATGTGAGATCTGCCGAGCACGAGAGAAAAGCTTTGTTTTTACTGTATTTGATGGGTTTAATCGCGAGAACGTGAACGAGTCAGATTTACAAAAAATCGCCGGACCCCATGTGGTCTACCTCGCATTATTTGATAAAAATTTAATAAAAGTGGGGGTCTCAAAGAAGGAACGAAAGGAGTTGCGACAGCTCGAACAGGGCTCCCACTACACGTTGTTCATTGCCGAAACTTCTGACGGAATCATCGCCCGACAAATAGAAACGCTCCTCAAAAAAGACGGCTTGGTGGATAAGGTGAAACCATCACAAAAGAAGGGCTTTCTCTGTCCAGAAATCGCCGAAAAAGAAGGAGAAGATATTTTAAGAAAAACCTTTGAAGACCATCGTACAGCCTTTAAGGATCATGCGCTATTACAGAACTTTCTCGCAAAGGATCCTGAGTTTATCTCTTGGAAATCTGCCTACCATCTCACCAATATCGAGCAAAGTTCGAAGGCATTTCACTCGGTCGAACTCGAGGAAGGAGAGTCCGTTTCTGGGAAAATAATTTCCATGAAAGGGCCTTTTCTGGTAATAGAAACCCCGGATGAACTTGTTTCGGTGTGCGCAAAAAATCTTTTGGGACGAGAAATCGAGTTTGAAGAAAAACCTGCAGGACTTATCCTGCGTTCAGCATTTCAAAGCGCTTTATTCTAAACAGCATGCAAACTATTGAATTATTGGCTTCCGGAAAAATCACTGAGAAGGAGTGGTCTCGAAAAAAAATCACTGATGAATTCGATATTCACAGTCGAGATCTCCATCCAATTTTTACAAAGAAACAAACCACTTCAATTATCCCTCGAGGCGAGTGTATCATTGTGAGTATTCGATCGGTAAAGGTCGTGATTGGGAATAAGAAAGCGTTTATCTTCAACCTTGAGAAAAAGAAAATCCCTGAATATTTTGTTCCACTTCTTGTTAAAAAAGTTGAAAACACGAAGAGCGAAGAGACTCGATTTGAACACGCAGTACTAGAATCAGCGCTTCATTATATTTTGGAAAAAATGCAGCGACGATTTGAAGATGTTGAACGAGTGTCCGATCAATTAATGCATAAATTGCATGCTGAAAAAGTGCACGACAAAACCTTTGAACAATTGCTTCACTTAAAAAAACGACTGTCAAAGCTGGAAACGACTGTCACTGAAATGGAGGGAGAGGTTACGGAATTAGTGGCGGATGACGAGGATTTGAAGGATTTGTATTTAGGGGTAAAGAAGCCAGGCGATACGGATGAAATCGAATCTATTTTGGAAAACATTCTAGAACAAATCGAGGATGTGTCTCACAAAATCGATGAGCTTGATGAGAATATCGACGATACCCAAGAAGTCTTGGCACTGCGAATGAGTAATATGCGGAATACGATTATTAAATTCGACCTTCTTCTCACAGCTGCAACGGGAATGTTAGCACTCCTTGCTGTCATCACCGGGCTCTACGGAATGAACCTCAAGAACCATCTTGAACAAGACACTCAAGCCTTTACCACCGTTGGGTTGGGAATGATTGTTCTCTTCTTAATAGGCCTCGGAATTCTTATCGCGTGGTTGAAACGAAAGAAGATTTTGTAGAACTATTCTTCTGTTTTTTGGAATCCGAAACTCGTAATGAGAAAGGCGATCGCCGGAAGAGAGAACCAGAATTGATAATAGTCGATAAGTATTTTGGCGAGGAATGATTCTTTATGTATCTCGATTTCTGATGCCAATGTCATTCCTTCGACGAACGAATTTCCAGACAGGTAAATCAAAACCGTTGAGAGGAAAAGTATAGCTGATAGCGCCGCAAAGACGGCATGAATTACGGTTTGCATGGCCCAGTGTTCGTGTTTCTCGACCGCTACATAAAACGCTCCCTTCGTAACAAAGATAACAATAGCAATAAGGAAAAGAATGAGTCGAATCCCTGTGAAAATTTCATCCTCATGTCCTGCCGCCAATTCCTGAATCCCTGGCGCTGGATCAAAAAGGAAATCTTTGAGAATCTTCGCCACCCCATCGGCCGTGAGAATCGCAATGTAGGTTGAAATCACCAACTTAATCGTTGCGTTTTGTCCCAGCAAAAAATTGTACGCGAAGAGCATCGTCAACACCGACAGCAAAACAAGATTCCACGTCAAAGCGATTTCCATTGAGACAATTATCAATCAACCGCGAACAATTATCAACGTTTTTAGCTTTTCGCTCGTTCAACGTATTCCCCAGTGTCGGTATTGAGAATAATCTCATCTCCCACATTAATGAAAAGTGGAACCCGAATAACTTTTCCCGTTTCGATCGTAGCTGGCTTTGTTCCTGCCGAAGATCGGTCTCCTTGTACGCCTGGATCTGTCTGGGTAATTTTCACTTTCATCTTTGCGGGCAGTTGGATGTTGATAGGATTTGGCCCGAAGTAGAGCAAGTCCACTTCCATCCCGTCGGTTAAGAATGCTACTGCGTCCCCAAGTTTTTCTTTGGAGAGCGAAACAGTTTCATAATTTTCTTGATCCATGAACTCATAGTCATTCCCACTCGCGTAGAGAAACTGTGCTTTTCGGTATGCCACATCCGCTTCCTCGATTTTATCTGATCCTTGAAATGTTCGGTCCAATGAATTCCCTGTCTCCAGGTTTCTGATTTTCACTTTCATAACCCCTCCTCCTCGCGCTTGTTTACTGTGTTGATTCCATGTGACCACGTACGGTTGTCCATCGAGATCTATCTTTGTTCCGACTTTGAGGTCTGTAATTCCGAGCATATTGTAAAAATTTAAGAGTTAAAAAGTCATTCTGGCTTGCCCAGAATCGGATGCGTTTTTGTATTTCTGTATTTTTTCATCAAAGTTGTCACAGCCACCTGCTTTTTTCTCAAATTCGCTCATGTCCTCAGTGTCAGGATTCATTCCTTTTGAGAGCATTTCTAAACGTCCAATTGCCCTATTATAATCTTCGCAATCTTCAACTTCTTTTCCATCATTCAAGACGCTATACAGACTTCTATAAAAAACACCAAGCCCTAAATCTAGCTGCTCTACATATAGGCAAACATTTTCCTTTGGGCTATAAAAAATTTCTTTTAAAGAATAAGACCAATCCAAGGAATTATCTTTGTTATATTCTTCCATCTGTTTTTTTATCTCGTTTTTATATTCAAGACATTTTAGGTTTTTCTCAAACAAGTCGTCTTGTTTTAGTGTTTCGGCCTCATTTATTTTTTCTTGCAGAGCTTTTTCTGATTCTTGTAACTCCACTTTTTTTACAATGGTATATCCACATCCTGAAAGCAGAATTGTGCACATAAAAAGTAAAAATATTTTCCTCATTTCTTTAATATAAATCGCTCCACTATTGCATTTCGAGAAAAAATTGTCAAAATCACCCCCGATGAAAAAGGATGCACAACTCGCGCGAATCGAAGAACTTGAGTCTCAGTTGGAAGCAATGACAAGTGAGCTTGAAGAAGCTAAGTCTGCACAACTGCGGGCACTTGCCGATTTACAAAACGTACAACGTCGAGAAGGCGATAACAAGAAAAACTGGGTCTCCTTTGGGATTGCGGAATTTGTAAAACCAATGCTTCCTCGGTTCCTTGAATTGCAATTGGGGGCTGATCATTCTGACGACAAAGATATGAAAAAAGCCGTCGATCACTTTTTCAAAGAACTCGAAAAGACGGGGCTCCAATCTATTAATCCAAAGAAAGGCGAAGCGATTAACCCTGATTTTCACGAAGTACTCATGACTGAAGAAGGCAAACCGGGTACGGTTGTGAAGGTTCTCGAAACCGGATGGTGTTTCGGCGATACGGTTCTCACTCCCGCAAAAGTTTCAGCTGCTCAAAGCTAATTTCAAAAAAATGGCAAAAAAATCAACTGGTCTCAAAATCGTTATCTGGATTACCGTCATCGCAATGATGGCAACGGTGATCTTGCCGTTCTTGGTGTAACCCCAAACCAAATGCGCATTGTTGTAGGACTGTCGGGAGGCGTGGATAGCGCCGTAGCGGCAAAGTTACTCGTTGATCAAGGCCACGAAGTGGTGGGCGTTTTTATGCGTAACTGGGAAGAAGGGGGCGAGGAATGTACAGCTACCGAAGATGCTGTTGAAGCCGAGAAGGTGGCGAAGAAACTGGGGATAGAATTCCACATGGTGAACTTTGCGAAGGAGTATTGGGATCATGTGTTTGCGTACTTTATCAAAGAAAACGAAGCGGGGCGCACACCGAACCCTGACATCCTGTGTAATAAATTTGTGAAGTTTGATGCGTTTCTGAAGGAAGCCAAAAAATTAAAGGCCGACAAAATTGCGATGGGGCATTACGCGGATGTGAGCCATGATGGAAAATTATTTCAATTGGAAATTCCTGCCGACAAAGAAAAAGATCAGACGTATTTCCTCCATGCGCTCAATCAAGAGCAGTTATCACAGTCTATCTTTCCACTCGCGGAATTACAAAAGGACGAAGTGCGAGACATCGCTCGTGATGCTGGTTTTCTCAATGCCGAGAAAAAAGATTCCACGGGGATTTGTTTTATCGGAGAGCGAAACTACTCTGAATTTCTACAAAAATACGTGAAAAAAGTGCCTGGGAAAATCAGGGATCATGGAACACAAAAAATTATCGGCGATCACATTGGACTCAGTTTTTACACTATCGGACAACGGAAGGAATTGGGGATTGGCGGGATGAAAGGATTTATTGAGGCGCCATGGTTTGTGATTAAGAAAGATGGAGAGAAGAATGAAATCATTGTGAGTCAGGATGAGTCGTTACTGGATTCAACAGAGTTGGAATCTCATAATTTCAACTGGATTGCCGGCAATCCTCCGAGTGGAAAATTTGAAGCCCTTGGGAAAATCCGATACCGAGATAATGGCGAGATGTGCGATGTAGTTGTTGATGGAGAGAGTGTGAAAGTTGCTTTCCGAAAACCCGTTCGAGCTATTACTGCTGGACAATCGATTGTTCTCTATGATAATGATGTCTGCCTCGGGGGAGGGGAAATAATGTAATTAAAATGGCTGAAAAAAATCCAAACGAAATCGATGTTCATACGCGACTTGAAGAGAAGGTCAATTTCCTCATCGGACAAGTTGATCGACTCAATCAAACAATTAATCCTCCTGTCTGGAAAAAAGTGGTTCGTTGGATTTGGAGACACTGGCTCACTATTGCCATGCTTATTGTTGTTGGATTTATTGCGTGGAACGCATGGGAAGCCTTTCAGGCTTTAACAGAAAAAGTGGATGCCATTGCAGAAATCCCCTCGCACGCGAAGGAATCTCTGTGGGATGCCTTTGAGAAGGTGAAGTTTTGGTAATAAAAAGACCCCGCTCCTGCGAGGCCTTTTTCTGCAACCCACCGCTTTAGCGGTGGGGGGGATAGCCGACGGCTAAAGCCATCGGTTGCCAATGTTTTATTCTTAAATCGTTCCTCGCAATTTCATCGCTGTCACAATTCGCTCAACTCCAAGAACGAACGCTGCTTCACGGTACGAAACATTGTACTGTTCTTTCACGTTCATGAAATCTGTGAACGAATTCTCCATAACTGTTTTGAGTTTTCCGATAACATAATCCTCAGCCCAAACATCTCCTGATCGGTTTTGTACCCATTCGAAGTACGATACGGTCACTCCTCCTGCATTGGCGAGAATATCTGGAATAACCGCAATTCCTTTCGCTTCCATGATGGCATCAGCTTCTGGAGTTACGGGACCATTGGCCAGTTCAAGAATGATTTTTGCTTTGATGTTGTCTGCATTTTCTTCGTGCACGACACCATCGAGTGCGGCCAAACAGAGAACGTCAACGTCGAGTTCCAATAGTTCTTCATTCGACATTGTTTTCACACTTTCGAGTTTCATTTTTTCAAGATCGCAAGTGTCCCCTTCGCAAAAGTTTCCTCGAAGTGATCCGTGTTCTTTTTTCCATGCACTGAGTTGTTCAACATCAAAAGATCCTGTTTCACTGTCGCAAACGATGGCTCCTTTTGAATCAGAGGCGGCAATCACTTTGAATCCTGCCTTGTGGGCAATCTCTGCAAAGTACGCTCCAGCGTTTCCAAATCCTTGCACCGCAACCGTTGTGTCTTCTGGTTTCTTCCCTGTTCGTTCTAGATATTTCTGAAGTACGAAGAATCCTCCTTGGCTTGTTGCGTATGATCGTCCAAGTGATCCTCCCAGTTCCAACGGTTTCCCTGTAATCACTCCTGGTGAAAGGTAGCCAAGAACTTTTTCATGTTCATCGAGCATCCACGCCATGATTTGTGGAGTGGTGTAGACGTCTGGTGCTGGCACATCTCGGTTTACTCCGAAGATGCCTTCTTCTGTTCCCCATCGGAAGTATGCTCGACTCATTCGTTCGAGTTCTCCCTCTGAAAGTTCTTTTGGGTTTACGGTAATTCCTCCTTTTCCTCCTCCCATTGGGATATTTACCACTGCACATTTCAGTGACATGAGCGAGGCGAGAGCTTTTACTTCGTCTAAGTCTGCTTCATGGTGGAATCGGATTCCTCCTTTGTATGGTCCTCGAGCTGAGTTATGTTCTACTCGGTATCCAGGAACTTTTCGCATTTCACCAGAGTCAAGTTTGAACTCAACTTCAGTTTCATGAATATGCTCCGGAGTCTCAAGAGCCTTGAGGGCGCTATCTGAAAGTCCAATCGTTTTAGACGCTGCGCGAAGATTGATAAGAAAATTTTCAAACGGTTTTTTAGCAGTCATTTGTGGGGTGTGGGTTAAGAGTGCGGGTAAATTCTAAAGAGAGAAAACCCAGTCGTCAAGCCATTTTCCCAACTTCCAACAAGAGAAATGTGCAGGAATAGGGGTGATTTCTGCACGAAATAAAAAGAATAAAAATTGACAATTTTCCACAATCCCACTAGATTGCGCGCGCACAAATTTAGAAATTACAAATGCTCGGAAAAACACGATGGCGTAAACGATTGAGAACTCACGGATTCCGTGCGCGAATGCGTACAGCCTGTGGACGACGTGTTCTCGCTTCTCGAAGGGCAAAAGGAAGAGCCCTTCTTTCTGTAGCTGCCAAGAAAACACCGTGGAGTTAAAATCCCTGTGTTTTTTACAATTATGATTGCTAAAAAAAACCGGTTCACCACAAAGATATTTGATCGGCTTTTTCGTCGTTCAAAAAAAATACGCGTCGGAAATTTCCTTTTCCTTGTTTCAGAAGCCAGGGGAGACGCTCGATTTTCTGTTGTCGTAGGAAAGAAAACATCAAAACTCGCCGTCGACCGAAATCGAATTCGTCGACAATTGTACGAAATTATTCGCGAAGAATTGGTGCCCGCAGGTCTTCATAAAAACATTATTTTGCTGTACAAAGGGGCTAAAGTATTGGAAAATCCAGCAGAATTCCGGACCGCTTGTAAACAACTCATCTCCCTCCTCTCATGCAAATGAACGAAAAAACATCTAAATTCTTCAAAAGTTTTCTTATCTGGTTTGCGGTCTTCTATCTTGTCCTCCTGGGAATTGAGAAGTTTTGGGGCAAAGAAGAAGTGGAAACAAAAAATCCTGAGAATGCACAAATCCTACTTCAACGGGTGAAGAAATCTGTGGTGATTGGGAACCTTGTTCTCTTTGAGATAGAAAACAAACTCGATAAAGCGATTACTTTTATTTCGCCCTGCGACAATCCGGAGAACCTGAAAGTGCTTCGTCTTGTAAACAACCAATCAGTAGATGTTTCTGGCGACACGTTTAGCCATTGTAATGGAAAACGAATCGATCCATTCACTCTCGAACCAGGGGCGACGCATCAGTTTAGCCTGCGAGATTTCAATCTGGATCTGTTTTCTGAAGAAGGGAAATACCAAGTCGAAATGGCGTTCCAATCTGGAGAAGATATGACGGTCGTGACGTCTGATGAAGTAAAACTTTCAAATGCGGGTGCGTTTCGACTCCTCTTTCGAGCGATTGTTTCAAAACCGTTATTCAACCTGCTCGTGTTTTTGACAAAGAGCCTGCCAACGCATTCTTTCGGATGGGCGATTGTTATCATGACGCTCATTGTTCGATTGGCGCTCTTCTTGCCAAATCAAAAGGCAATGAAATCACAACGAGAGTTGCAAAAGCTCCAACCAAAACTCGCTGATCTAAAAGCAAAACACAAAGGCAATCAACAGATGGTTGCGATGGAAACTATGAAACTTTACAAGACACACAAAATCAATCCGATGAGTTCTTGTTTGCCGATGCTGCTTCAAATGCCATTCTTGATTGGGATTTATTACATCGTTCGAGAAGGACTTTCTCCACACTTGGATTATCTTCTCTACGGAGTGCAGGGTGGGTTTGACCTCTCTGTTGTAGACTCTATTTTCTTTGGACTCAATCTCGACCTACCAGGCCCAATCCTCTTGGCACTGGCCGTTGGTGTGGCACAATGGGGAGCGGTGAAGTTGTCACTCGTAGCAAAAAAACGAAAAGAAAAGAAGTCTGATAAACCGGTGGTAAAGCAGGAAGGTATGGGCGGACAAATGGAGCAAATGAACAAAGTCATGCTCTGGGTCATGCCAGCAATGATTGCCTTCTTTGCGACATCATTCCCTGCGGGAGTGAGTATCTACTGGTTGACTTCAACGGTGTGTGGAATCTTCCAGCAGAAGCTCGTGAACTACCAACTCGATAAACCCCAAGTGGTGCGAAAAGAAAACTAGAAAAAACATCTGTCATCCCGGAATTCTGAAAGAATATCCGGGACCCAGCCATAAAAAAGAGTCCTTCCTATTTTTCTTTCTTATTTTGAGTAACCGTAAAATCAATCATTAAACTCGTATATCCTCCGCAACAAGCCATCCCTATCAAAATCTGCCACTCATTTGGCTCTGCCATTCCAGTGGATATAAAATAAATACCTAAAACAAGAAGTCCGCTTAATAAAATTCTTTTCATGTTACTGACAATAGTTGCTCATTTTTGTTTGTGCAAATTTTTAAAAACTGGATCCCGGATATCCCTCTAGGATTCCGGGAAGACGGGGAGGTGAATATTGCTCCTAACTCCTTGCATAAACACCATTTTTGTGGTATAATAAGGAGAAGAGTTAATATTTCATGCGAGAACTTCTATCGACATTGTTTACCGGAAACTCATTGCTGTACATAGCGATGAGCCTTCTGCCGATCCTCGCGTGGTTGTATTTCTTTCAAAAGAAAAACCCTGAGAAGCGTTCTTACGTGTTCTTAACTTTTGTAGCGGGAATGCTCGCTGTAATCCCAATTAAGCTCTACGAGGCCTACTGGGACACCGCTGTGTTCTACTTTCAGCACATCAATGTCTTCCAGTACATGGAGACACTCGCGAACCTGCCAAACCTTTCGAAGTTCCTCGCCTACATCACGATCAATGCGATCGTGGGAATTGGGTTCTTTGTATTCACGGGACTCATGATGTTTGTATTAGAAATGGGGACGCGAGACAACACGCTCAAGGTCTTTAAAACGAAAGTAAAGAAAGCTGTCGAGAGTCCGCTCTTTTTCATCTCTATTGGAATTCTCTGTGGAATTGTGGCGTTCTTTTTGTCTTCTACGTTCAGTAATCGTATCTGGTTCTTTGTCGTGGTAGGGATGCTGGAAGAGTTCGTGAAACATCTGGTCCTGCGATTCTCTGATGAAGAGAAGGTACAATCGGTTGATGACGCATTATCCTTTGCGATTATCGTGGCGCTTGGGTTCTCCTTTGTGGAGAACATCGTCTACTTCCACAACTTTGCCGCTCTTGCGAGCACGGGAGTGAAACAACTCTCTATCTTCTTTGTGCTCCGTTCAACGATCTCCGTGATGGCACATGTGTGCTTCTCTGCAATCTTGGGATACTTCTACGGTGTCGCGAAGTTCGCGAAAGAAATCTACCAAGAAGAAGCTCAACGAAACAAACACCCGATTATCAAAAAGATGCACCAAGTGTTGCACTTGAAAGGATCTACCGTCTTCCACGAAGAACAAATGATGACGGGAATGCTCTTGGCAATGGCGGCACATGCGGTGTTTAATGGACTCCTTGAGTTTGGAAAAACAACCCTCATGATTCCGTTCCTCATGGTGCTTTTCTTTATTGTGCTCAGCCTGTTCCATCAAAAAAGGATCCACTCTCAAACCGGTGTTCTCGCTGGCCAAATCTTGCCTCGGTTTTCCTCTTAATACAAAAAAACGCGAACCGAAGTTCGCGCCTTTAACTTTTTAACTTTTAGACTTTTTACTGAGTCTTTGGTTTTCGTCCTCGTTTTCGACGTTGAATGTTATCAAGTGATGTATCATATTCGTACACCGCTCGACCAACACGTTTGAAGAATGGGTACTTCTGAAGGTTGAGAGAGATTGTTCCCAATCGAATATCTCGTTTCTTCAATACCGCTTCAATAATTTCTTGTCGTTTCATTGGACCTCCATGCTCCACAAGCACTGTCTTAATCACATCACATACGGTTCCCGCAACCAATCCCCAGTCTTTCATTCCGTACATCCCTCGTCCTACCAATACGAATTCATCGTGTCGGATCAATTCATTGTGAATTGCCTGAGGCGTTACGTTTTTCTTTGAATCAAAGTCTTGAAGAACGTGTTTGATAATATCTGTGAAGTGCAACGGCTTTCCGATTTTCTTCAATGAGATAAGGATTTTATCTTTAATAGATCGTGGGTTGATAAATCTCCATGATTTCAATCCCCATCCATTTTCTGTTGTCATGAATCCCCATCCGATTTGAAGTACTGACTCCATCATCGCTGCTGAATGCTGAGGCAATGCTTTCGTAATAGCACTCATGTCCATTGGTTCTTTCTTTTTTTCGAGCATGTTCTCGATAGCCTTGCTGACTTCTCGAACTTCTCCTAAGTTCAAATCTTTCGTTCTCCAGAATGGTCGGAAAAACTGATTCTTTTCTTGTTTCAATAATTTATCTGATACTCGCATCGCAAGCTTCATAGCATTTCCGTCGAGCTCTTTTGTATTTTCAATTCGTTTGAGCATTTCAGAAATAAGAACGTCTTCTGAAATAACTTTTCCGTGTTCAAGGAGAATAGAATACGCCAAGTCATGAATCTGTCGCATTGACGGATCCATTGAAATTCGTGCGAGTTTTTTGATCGCAACCGCTTCAATCTGTCGAACTCTTTCTCGTGTAATAGAGTAGCTCTTCCCAATCTTATCCAAGGTTTCCCGTGGATTTTCCCCCAATGGAAATCGTCGTTCGATAATGTCTTGCTCTTTTTCTGTGAGCAATCCGAGCAAACGATTCATTAACTCTGAAAAGTTAATGGACTTGGAGGTTGTGTCGTTCATGTTTGTGTTTTTAGGAAGTGTGAAGGCGGAAAAACAAAGGGTTTCTCGTTGTCTTCATAAGTAACTTTACTCACAAAAAAAAAGTCTGTCAAACTTTTTTTTGGCTTTTCTGTCAAGCCCCCCCAAGGGGGGCTAGAAAAAACCGCTTCAAACCCCATTTTCATCTATGTATTGACAGTGTTCGGACGCTTTTTTTTTCTGCTTTCCAAAAGAAGTAGAGAAAAATATTTGACAGAAATTCGTTTTTTTATACACTCCGCGAGCTCTTTTGAAGCAAAAAGCGCATGCCAACTACTAAAACAACGGCTTCGGCAAAGAAAACTTCTTCTAAAACTTCTCCAAAAAAAGAAGCTTCGAAGAAAGCAGCTCCTTCTAAGGCAACGGCGAAGGCAACTGTTGTTTCTGCCCCACGTGTTCGTATCATCGTGAAATCATTTGATTACACCGTGATTGACGAGGCGGCAAAGTCGATTGTTGAAACGGCGGAACGAGGAGGTTCACTTGTAAGTGGTCCTGTTTTGATGCCGACAAAAATTAAGAAGTACACCGTTAACCGGAGCTTCTTTGTTAATAAGGATGCGCGTGATCAATATGAAATGAGAACCCACAAGCGACTCATTGATATTAAAGAGCCAACTTCTCAAACAATCGAAGCCCTCCAAAACTTGGCATTGCCAGCGGGAGTCGATGTTGAAATCAAAATGATGTAACCATGAAAGGAATTCTAGGACGCAAAGTCGGTATGACACGAATTATTTCTGCAGAAAGCAGAAAGGTTGTCCCTGTAACGCTGCTCGAAGCGCCAGCAAATGTTGTTTTGCAAGTCAAAACAAAGGATGTTGACGGATACGATGCGGTTGTCCTTGGTGCATTTGAACGAAAGAACTTTGGAAAGAACGACAACAAGAAGTACAAATTCATCCAAGAACTGGCTATCGAAGAAGGAACTGAACTCAAAAAGGGTGACACTGTTACTCTTGAATCATTAAAAGAACTTGAAACAGTGAAAGCTTCTGGTGTCTCAAAAGGACGAGGGTTTTCTGGAGTTATTAAACGACACAATTTCCAACGAGGGCGAGAAACTCACGGATCTCACCATCACCGAGAACCAGGATCCGTAGGAATGTGCGCGAAACCTGGACGTATTTTGCGAGGAAAGAAAATGCCCGGACAATACGGAGACGACAACACAACCCTGCGATCTGTTGAGGTCTTTGAGATAGATGTGAAAAACAATCTTATCGCCATTAAAGGACCACTTCCTGGTGCGATTAATAGCTTTATATTTTTACGAGGATAATGAAATTTGATCTCTACGATAATACGGGAACTAAGAAAGGAGATGTGAACGCTTCGAAAGAAATTTTTGAAGCAAAAATCAATCCTGACCTCATGCATCGAGCCGTAGTGCTTCGATTGGCGAACCGACGACTTAATGTCGCTCACTCGCAAACACGAGGAGAAGTAACCGCAACAACCAAAAAAGCCTTCCGACAAAAAGGAACTGGTAGAGCTCGACGAGGAGCGATGACCACAACACTTCTTCGAGGAGGAGCTGCTTCACATGGACCACGGAACGTACAAAACTTCAGCAAGGCTATGCCACAAAAAGAGCGAAGAGCGGCGCTTTTCTCAAGTTTGACAGTGAAAGCAAACGAAAAAGCAATCTTCTCTCTTGAAGGATTCAATTCAAAAGAACCAAAGACAAAGGCTTTCGTAACGCTCTTGGGAAAACTTCCTGAAGCAAAGAAATATCTTTTCGTTCTTCCTGAACGAGACGATGTTTTGCGAAAATCTGTATCAAACATTCCAAACGTAAAAACTATTCTCGCTTCTTACCTCAATCCACTTGATGCATTGTGGGCAGAGAAGATCTGTTTTGTTGCTGACGCATTGCAAAAAGCAGAAGACACCTTTCTAACGACTGACAAAAAATGATAGCCACTCAAGACGTATTGATCCAACCAATCGTTACGGAAAAAACCGTGGCAATGAAAGATAAATTTTGTTTTGCTGTACACAATGACGCAACAAAAGAGGATGTGAAAAAAGCTTTATTCGATTTTTACGGAGTAAAGGTGCTCAAAGTAAATATCACGAACCTTCCTGAAAAATTCAAACAGGTTCAACGTGGAAAACAGGCTCGAAAACGAGCGCCACTTAAAAAAGCAACTATCACCGTCGAAAAAGGAGGTACTCTTGATTTTAACGCCTTTAAATAATGGGAATTCGAATTTTGAAACCGAACACGAATGGGCAACGAGACATGAGTTACGTTGATACTTCTGAGCTTGCAAAGGGGAAGCCTCGCAAGTCTCTCCTAAAGAAATCAAACAAAGTTACTGGACGATCTCACGGGACAATTTCTATTCGTCACCGAGGAGGAGGAACTCGAAGTCACTACCGAATGGTGGATTTCAATGGTACTGAAAAATTAGGGATTCCAGGAAAAATTGAAGCGATTGAATACGATCCAAAGCGAACAGCACATATTTTACTCGTGCTTTTTAAAGACGGTGATCGTCGTTACTTCCTCGCTCACAAAGGAGCGAAGGTAGGAGATGAAATCATTGTCGACATGAAAGCAAAAGCGAAAGATGGAAATCGAATGCAATTACAGAACATCCCTGTTGGATTTTCTATTTTCAATGTTGAAATCAAAGCAAAGAAAGGAGGACAAGCAGTTCGTTCTGCAGGTCAGAGTGCAACACTTATCTCACTTGATGGAGATAAGGCTCAAGTAGAGCTCACTTCTGGTGAGATCAGACTCGTGACAAAGACAAATTTTGCCACTATTGGAACTGTTTCTAATGACGAGCACTCTCTTATCCGTATCGGAAAAGCAGGTCGTGTTCGACATCAAGGACGACGACCACATGTTCGAGGAAAAGCAATGAACCCGAACGACCATCCACATGGTGGAGGAGAAGGTGGTTCTCCGATTGGAATGAAACATCCAAAAACTCCTTGGGGAGCTCCAGCATTGGGAGTAAAAACTCGAAAAAACAAAACTAACGATAAGCTTATTCTTCGGTCTCGACACCGAGCAAAGAAGAAATAACCTCTCTAAACCATGCCTCGATCATCTAAAAAAGGACCATACGTTGACCCAAGAGTTATCAAAAAGGTAACCGCAATGAACGACTCTGGACAAAAAAAAGTCATTAAGACTTGGTCTCGAAGTTGTACCATTACACCAGAATTCGTTGGACACACCTTCGGGGTTCACAACGGAAAGGAACACGTTCCTGTGTTCTGTAATGAGTCTATGGTTGGACACAAGCTTGGAGAATTCTCTCCTACTCGGCGATTCCGAGCACACGGAGGTAAACTCGCCAAATAATTTAAAACATCATGAAAGCCCATCTTAGAAAAATTCGAATCTCACCAAAGAAAGCAAACGTAGTTGCTGGATTGGTCCGTGGAAAAGATGTTGTTCAAGCGCTTGAAACTTTGAAATTCACTCCAAAGAAAGCGGCTGATATGTTTTATAAAGTCATCCTTTCTGCTGCACAAAACGCAGAGAAAAACAACGACATGAAACGAGAAAATTTAAAGATTAAAGAAGTTATTGTTAACAAAGGACAAGTCTGGAAACGATTTCTTCCTTCTACACGAGGACGTGCGCTTCCTCTTGCAAAACCAACAACGCACATTTCTGTTACACTTGAAAAGAAATAATTTATGGGAAAAAAAGTTTCACCACATTCGCTCCGTATCGGAATTACTCGAAGCTGGGACTCTAAATGGTTCGCAGGTCGAGATTTCAAAGACAAATTTTTACAAGATATTGCGATTCGTAAGTTCTTGGAAGAAAAACTAAAACCTGCGGGAGTTGCGAAGGTGGAAATTCACCGAAGTGCAGGAAAGATTACAACGATTGTATACGCCGCAAAACCAGGAATTATTATTGGTCGAGGTGGGGAGTCTATTACTGAACTTTCAAAAGAACTCGGAAAGAAATTCAACGACATCTTTGAGGTGTCTGTTCAAGAAGTACGAAAACCAGACGGAAACGCTCAACTCGTTGCGCAATCTATTGCTGACCAAGTTGAAAAACGATTTCCATACCGACGAGTCGCCAAGATGGCTGTTGATCGAGCAAAAGATGCTGGAGTAAAGGGAATTAAAATTGCTATTGCTGGACGATTGAACGGTGTTGATATCGCCCGACGAGAAGAATACACATACGGAACCGTTCCGCTTCACACACTTCGAGCAAATATTGATTACGCTACGGCAACGGCCCCAACAACCTATGGTTCAATCGGAATCAAAGTATGGGTGTACCACGGGTTGGTATTCAAAAACGACAAACTCAACGAGATTGCCTAAGGCGTCTTTATTTGTAAGCTTTCGATACTGTTAGCTTGTTAGTTGCACCTGCACCAAATTCACAATTACCCATGCCAAGAAACTCACAACAAGTCCTGTCAGTGCGTATTTAATCGTGTTTTTCGCAGCCTCTCGGTCGTCAGAAACCCCACTAATAATCATCTGAAATCCTGCATAGAGAAGGAATATTACGGCAATGGTTCCGGCTAACTTTGTGCAAAGATCGATAAGATGAATAACGAGGAAGGGCACATCTGACAGCTCGACACATCCCCCTCTAATTTTTTGTCCAAGGTCTATTCTTTTAATCTGCTCCTTGTATGTTTTGGTAAAGGCTTCATTCGCTTTAATTGGATCTTCTAAACCAGCTGATGATGCGTGTGCCATATGTGTCGCCCCCCCGCAGGTTTGTACAATGTCTTCTTTTGGTGCTGGAATAATTCCTTCCATATGACCAGATTCCCCTTCTCCTTCTGTTGCAAAAACGTCTAAACCCCCTGTGTGGAGCGAAAAAACAGAAAGTGCCAGCACGAATCCAATAACTATTTTTTTCATATTTGTCCAAATTGTACGGGTGAGAAAATCCTTTGTCGAGTGATTTTTCTTTTGGGTCAAAAATACCCCCTTAAAAAAAGTACAAAAACAGGCGAAAAAGTGCTTGACAATAAACTTTTTATCCATAAAATCCGGCAGCTTTTGACCTAAAAATGCTACAACCAAAACGAACAAAGTTTCGAAAAATTCATCGCCTCAGATCTCAAAGTAAAGGGATCGCAACGCGAGGAAGCAGTATAGCTTTTGGAGAAATTGCCATTAAGGCAGTCTCTGGCGGAGAAGTAACCGCTCGTCAGATAGAAGCCGCTCGTAGAACAATAGCACGAGCTGTGCAACGCGGGGGAAAGATTTGGATTCGCGTTTTCCCTGACAAGGTTCTCACAGCAAAAGGAGCTGAGGTCCCAATGGGATCAGGAAAAGGGGCGCCCGATAAATGGGTAACACAAGTGCTTCCTGGGAAAATCATCTTCGAGATGGCAGGAGCAGATCCAAAACTTATGAAAGAAGCGCTTAAACTCGCAACATATAAGCTTCCCATTAATTGCAAAATAATTACCAACGAAATCTAAACAATGAAGATTCAAGAACTCCGACAACTTACACCAAAGAAGCTCGCGAAAGAACTCGCGAAGGCTCGTCGTGATCTAGCGGTATCTCGATTTTCTGTAAAGACAGGAAAGAATCAAAATGTTTCTCAAATAAAGAAACTTCGAGTTCTCGTTGCGCAGATTCTAACACTTCTCGGTGCTCCCAATAAGAATGCCGAAGAAGGAGTTCCTAACACACCCAAAACCAAATGATTACTAAGAAAGGAACGGTTGTGAAAATCTCTGGAGAGAAAACGGTAAAAGTTGCAGTAAACGAATACCGAGCTCATCCGAAGTACAAAAAACAATACCGAGTAACAACAAACTTCCTCGTACAAAACGACGGATTTGATGTAAAAGAAGGCGACGATGTGGTGATTACCCCATGCCGAAAACTTTCAAAAATGAAATCTTGGACACTTATTGACCCAAAAACAACGAAATGATTCAACACATGACCCGACTTCGTGTTGCAGATAATACTGGTGCTAAATCAGTTATGTGTATCAAAGTACTTGGAGGGTCTAAACGACGCTACGCACAAATCGGAGATGTTATCGTCTGTTCTATTAAAGAAGCGGCTCCAAAGGGAGTAGTAAAAAAGAAATCTGTGCAAAAAGCAGTAGTAGTTCGACAAATAAAACCAATCAAACGACCTGATGGATCTTCTCTTCGTTTTGATGAAAACGCTGTTGTGCTTATCAATGAAGAAAGACAGCCAAAAGGAACTCGTGTTTTCGGGCCAATCGCTCGTGAGCTCCGAGCAAAGGGATACCAAAAAATTATTTCTCTTGCCCCTGAAGTACTCTAAACCATGAAAGTAAAAGTAAATGATACCGTAACAATTCTCGCGGGGAAAGACCGTGGAAAAACTGGAAAAATTACAAAGATTTCTAGGGAACGAGTGACTGTGCAAGGAATAAACAAGCATATCAAACACGTAAAGAAACGAGGAGAAACGGCCGGTGAACGAATTGAGTTCTTTGCTCCAATCCACATTTCAAACGTTGCTATCGCCGATCCTAAGTCTGGAAAGCCAACACGAATTGGATTCAAGATGGATGGAAACGACAAGGTGCGTATTGCCAAAAAGTCTGGAGAAATAATCGCACAAACGGCGAAAAAGAAAAAAACTGCAAAGGCAGAACCAACCCCTGATAAAAAATAACGATGACAAAAGTGAAAACCTTATACGAGCGATTTAACACCGAGATAAAAACTACTCTCGGAAAAGAGCTTGGTATCAAAAACCCAATGCAAATTCCACAGATCGAAAAGGTCTGTATCAATATTGGAATGGGATCTTACCTTCAAAGAGTGGGAAGTAAGGATTTTTCTTTTGTTGAAGAAAATTTAAGACTTCTTTCAGGACAAAAACCAGTAGTGCGAAAAGCAAAACTCGCCGTTTCGAATTTCAAACTTCGAGAAGGAAGCCCTGTTGGAGTTTCTGTAACGCTCCGAGGAAAGGATGCATACAATTTTATTGATAAACTTATTCACGTGGTGTACCCACGTGTACGAGATTTCCGTGGAGTGAAGCGAAACATCTTCGACCGAAGTGGAAACTGTTCTCTTGGATTTCCTGATCACACTGTCTTCCCCGAAGCAGTGCAACCAGAGGATTCACGAAAAGTCCACGGAGTGGAGGTAACGATTGTTACAACTACTGACAATGCCGACCAAGCTCGTGCATTGCTCACAAGTTTCGATTTTCCTTTTAAAAAACCTCACGCTCCTACTAGCTAAATTATAAACATGGCCCGAAAAGCAATTGTTCTCAAGTCTCAAAAATTCATGGATCGTGTCATCCGTGCGCGAAAGGAAGGACGAAAAGTCGACCTTTCTACACGAGCCTACAATCGTTGTAGTCTCTGCGGACGACCAAAAGGATACATGCGAGACTTTGGTGTATGCCGTTGCTGCTTTCGAGAGCTGGCCGAAAAAGCTCAAATTCCTGGTGTTCGTAAATCTTCTTGGTAAAAACATGGTAGACCCTATTGCTGACTTCCTGACTCGTATCCGAAACGCCCAAATGGCGCGAAAATCTGATGTTGTAATGCCTTATTCACAACAAAAAGAGGCTATCGCGAAGGTGATGAAGAAAAACGAATTCCTTACATCTGTTAAAAAAGATGATTCTGGGAAATTTCCGGAACTCGTACTCGAGCTTCCAGAAAAGACGCTCACTTTAACTCGTGTTTCAAAATGCGGACAACGTATTTACACAAAAGCCGATGAGATTCAAAAAGTATGTAATGGATTCGGAATTGCAGTCGTTTCAACTTCTCAAGGAATGATGACGGGATACGAAGCCCGTGCAAAGAACATTGGTGGAGAATTAATCTGTGAAATAAGCTAATCATGTCAAGAATTGGAAAAATGCCGGTACCAATTACAGAAGGAGTCGAGGTTCGCCTCGATGGAAACACTTTTGTGGCAAAGGGGCCAAAGGGAGAACAGTCACTTACCTTTGAAACAGCATATGTTGCTGTCGAAATTAAAGACGGTGAAGTGGTTGTCACACGAAAAGATGATTCTAAATCAGCACGTGCACGACACGGGTTGTACCGAAACCTTATCCGGAACGCCATCGAAGGTGTTTCTGTTGGGTTCTCTAAGACACTTGAAATTAAAGGGGTTGGGTACCGAGCGATGCTCAAAGGAACCACCTTGGAGTTGAATCTTGGGTTCTCTCACCCTGTGAACTACGACCTTCCTGAAGGCATAACAATTACATTTGAAGAAAAGAGCCAGAACATCTTCACGGTGTCTGGAATTAACAAGCAACTTGTCGGTCAGGTCTCTGCGGAGATTCGGTCATTTCGACCACCTGAGCCGTATAAAGGAAAAGGAATTAAATACTCAGACGAGCGCATTGCTCGAAAAGCTGGGAAATCTGTCGCCAAAAAAGCCTAACCATGAAAGCACAAGAAAAACAATCTCGACAAGCCTCACGAGCAAACAGGACGCACGTCAAAGCTCGAGTATCTGGAGCGCCAAGACTTGTTGTCTGTCGTTCTAACACAAGCATCTACGCGCAAATCGTAGACGATGCGAGTGGAAAGATTGTGTGTGGAACCTCTGGATTAAAATTGAAATCAACTGGTATTAAGCGAGCGGAAGAAGTCGGTACGAAAATTGCCGAACTCGCGAAAGCGAAAAAAGTAACAACCGTTGCTTTTGATAGAAATGGATTTGCCTACCATGGAAATGTTAAGGCTCTTGCTGATGCCGCTCGAAAAGGCGGTCTTAAGTTTTAATTGAAAAAAATGACTGACGAAAACACGACTCCTGCTGAAGAAAAAGAAACTGCGACACCTGTTGTAGCAGAGAAACCTGAAACCGAAGCGGTGAAGGAAGAACCGAAGGCAGAAGAGAAGAAAGCGGAACCAAAGAAAGATGAACAACGAGGAGGGCGAGGTGGAGACCGACCGCAACGTGGTGGTCGACGAGGAGGGCGACGAAATCAACAAAAAGAACCAAAAGAGTTTGAGGAAGCAATTCTTCAGATCGACCGTGTTACACGAGTGGTGTCTGGTGGACGACGATTGAGATTCCGAATCTCTGTTGTTATCGGAGACCAAAAAGGACGTGTTGGATTCGGTGTTGGAAAATCTGCCGAAGTAATGGTAGGAATCCAAAAAGCGGTTGCCCAAGCAAAACGAAATTTGATTAATGTTCCTATCTTTAACGGAACTATTCCTCATGAAATGAACTCTACGTTCAAATCATCTCGAGTGCTTCTCTTCCCAGCTCCAGAAGGAAAGGGAGTGATTGCAGGAGGTGCCGTTCGAAGAATCTTGGAATTGGCTGGTGTGAAGAACGTGCTTTCAAAAGTACACGGATCACGAAACAAATTAAATGTTGCGGTGGCAACAATTCAAGCCCTTCAAGCAATGCAAAATAAGGCTCCACACGGAACAGAAGTAAAGGAGGAAGAAGTTAAAGAAGAGCCAAAGAAAGAAGAAAAAACTGAAAAGAAAGCAGATGCTAAAAAGGCTCCTGCTAAAAAACCAATCGCTAAGAAAGCGCCTGTGAAAAAAACTCCTGCTAAAAAATAGCCATGAAATTACACGAACTACAACCAAAACAAGCGAAAAAAGACCGGATCCGGAAGGGTCAGGGAAACGCGACAAAGGGAACCTTTGCCGGACGAGGATGTAATGGACAAAACTGTCGTGCAGGTGGAGGAGTTCGTTTGGGATTTGAAGGAGGACAAACTCCATTGATCCAACGGATGCCAAAGAAACGAGGATTCCGAAATCCAAACCGGATTGAGACCTTTGCAGTGAATATTGAAGTTATTGAACATTTCTACAAAAACGGAGAAAAGGTAACTCTTGAGACACTTCTTGCACACAAAATCATTGGAAAAAATGATGGAAAAGTGAAGATTTTGGGAGAAGGAGAACTCACAAAGAAACTCGAAATTGGAGCTGAACTTCTTATTTCAAAAACAGCAAAAGCAGCTGTTGAGAAGGCTGGCGGAAAGGTTACTGAATAGACGCCTATTCTTCTTTCTTCACTGGAATTCCATCCTTTTTGTATTCAATCGGTAATGCGTCTGGAAAGCTTCTTTCGAGAAGTATTTTTAAAAGTGCTCTAAGGGCTTCTGATTCTGAAAACGATGACTTTCCCTTTTCTGTGGATGACTGAGTATGTTGTTCATTAAACTTAATTCCCAGAAGTTGTTCTTCTCCGTTTTCAAAAATAACACGAAAGGCACTGCCTTCACTGAAAATAATTTTTTGCACCGGTTTTTCGAGAAGCTTTCCTTCAACCCCATTTTCGAATTGAATATTTCCTTTTGAAAAAATAAGATTCTTTATATCGCCCTCCTTAATGCTCCAATTCGAATGAGAACTCGTTAGTGGGTCTATTGCGAGCCGAACCCTTTCCCTGATGTTTTTGAGCACTACTTCTATTGCTCCGTTTAAGGTTTCCATTTCGCTTACAATCTCACAGGCATTTTTGAAAGTTTTTTCTCCCAAATCTATTATCAATTGCTCTTTCTTCATTAATACTTTTATACATGTTTTTACAAAGAAGTCAACAAATAGATTGACAATAAGAGCTCTCTTTGCTAGGGTTCTCAAAATTTTCAAAAACATGAAAGATATTCCTCTCGCTCTCACCTTTGACGATGTACTTCTCGTCCCGCAGTATTCTGAAATATTGCCAAAGGAGGTCAGTCTCAAGACGAAGTTCTCTCGAAATGTTAAACTCAACATCCCTCTTGTGTCCGCTGCTATGGATACGGTAACTGAGGATCAGATGGCCATCACGATGGCACTTCACGGAGGAATCGGTGTTATTCACAAAAACTGCGATCCTGATGAACAAGCTGACATGGTGAAGAAGGTGAAACGATTTGAAAATGGATTCATTCGTGAACCACTCGTTCTGTCTCCGAAGAATACTATTGCTGAAGTTATTCAAATTCGAAAAGATCGACACTTCAAATCAATCCCCATTACAGAAGATGGAACATTAGAAACAAAGGTTGTGGGAATGATTTCTCGAAACGACTACCTTCAAAAACACGAAAACTGCACCGTAAAAGAACGAATGACACTCTTGAAGGATTTGCTCACCGCAACAGGAGAAATTTCTCTTTCTGCGGCAAATGATATTCTCGAAGAATCCAAACATTCAAAGCTCCTCATGCTAAGCAAAGACGGCACGCTGAGCGCTCTTTTGACTCGAAAGGATATCGAACGTAATGAGGAGTTTCCAAATGCCTCTAAAGACAAATACAAACGACTCATCGTCGCAGCTGCTGTTGGACCAGCTCACAACCGTGATGAACGGGTAAAGAAGCTCGTGAAAGCCGGTGTAGACGTACTTATTGTCGATACAGCACACGGACATTCAAAAGGCGTTATCGATTGTGTGAAATACGTAAAAGAAAAATTTCCAAAAGTTGATGTTATCGCCGGAAACATTGCCAGCCCACAAGCTGCAGAAGCACTCATCAAGGCTGGTGCCGATGGTCTCAAAGTTGGGATTGGACCTGGGTCTATTTGTACAACGCGAATCATCGCAGGAGTTGGAGTTCCTCAACTCTCTGCTGTTATGGATGTCGCTGAAGTGGCTGCTCGACACAAAGTTCCTATCATCGCTGATGGGGGAGTTCGATACTCTGGAGACGTTGCAAAAGCACTCGCTGGAGGAGCAAGCTGTATTATGATTGGATCACTCTTGGCAGGAACCTCAGAGGCCCCTGGAGAAATGATTTACTCTGGAGGAAAAACCTACAAATACTATCGAGGAATGGGATCAATGGCAGCAATGCTCAAAGGTGGAAAAGAACGATATGCCCAAGCCAACGTCGCTGACGAGAAACTCGTTCCCGAAGGTATCGAAGGAAAGATTCTCTTCAAAGGAGAGGCGAAGACTGAAATATACCAACTCTGCGGAGGGGTTCGAAGTTCTATGGGATATAACGGAGCTGAAGATATTGCTGATTTCCAAAAGAAAGCAGAATTTGTTCGGATCACGGGTTCTGGAATCAAAGAATCACATCCCCATGATGTGTCTATTCTGAAAGAAGCGCCAAACTATCGAGGGTAATTATTTAACACCCTTACTCGGAATAAACCTTGCCTCGATTGCAGAGATTTTTGTGCGAAAGAATCGCCGATACCGTACCTCCACCCCCCGTGCGAAGTAAGAATCCGAAGGATAAAACTTCATTGTTTTCGCATTTCCTGTGTAGGGGAATTGTGTATATTTCAAATCGTTCTCCGTCGGCAATTGCGACAGGGGAATTTTAAAGTCGCCATCATTTTCCACTAAGTTTTCTTTTGCCCAGAGGATACGAACCGGACCAGAGATGTTTAATGAGAGGGAATCTCCGACAATGCTTTTGAGCTGTACGAGGGAGATTTCCGGCTTGATGGTGCGCACTTGAACAGGAGGGCTGGAGGTTTTCCCTGTGGATCGTCCGATAAAAAACGCAAACAGGGCGACAAAAAGAACGAGCACGGTAATGTTCCTTTTAGACATTTTTTCCATACACCTGATTCCCGAGATGCTTCACGAGTCCTTTGAGTTCCATGATGGCGAGGTTTGCACTGATCACTGATCCCGAGAGTGATGAATGACGAATAAGGTCGTCTATGTGTCTTTGATTCTCATTGCCAAACAAGTGAAGTATTTCTGATTCCACCCCTGTTGTAGGGATGTTCTTGCGGGCATGTTTCTGTTCTGAAAGATTCGTAATTCCAAAGGTGTCGAGTATCTGTTCCCCTGACAATGCAGGGGTTGCTTCTCCATTGAGCAGAAGTTTGTTCGTTCCCGCAGAATTGGGGGCAAAAATCTCCCCTGGGACGGCAAATACATCCTTTCCTTGGTCATTCGCCAGTTCTGCGGTAATGAGGCTGCCTGAGCCCTTCTGGGCCTCCACAACCAACGTTGCTTGAGACAAGCCAGCCACGATTCTGTTCCGAATCGGGAAGTGCTCTGGGCGAGCCTCTATACCGGGGAGAAATTCTGAAATTACCGCTCCTTTCTCTTCCTTTAAGAGTTTTTCTCCAAACGCTCTATTTTGAGTGGGATAGAGAAAATCGATTCCATTTCCCAAGACACAAATTGTACGCGCTCCATTCTCGATAGCCACTTTGTGTGCAAATGCGTCTGCTCCCAACGCGAGACCTGAGACGATGGTAATTCCTTTGTGCGCCACTTCACGAACAATCGTTTCCAGTGCCCGCTTTCCGTAGCTTGAAATATTGCGAGATCCCACCACCGACAGGGACGGGAAATCTTCGGGCAAAAGTTCTCCTCGAAGAAACAAAAGAACCGGGGGTGAGGGAATGTGAGCGAGTTGTGGAGGGAAATCTTTTTCCCCTTGAATAAGAACTGTTGCCCCACACGCCTCAAGTTTTTCCATTTCCTGTTCTGGGACAACGTCTCCTCGGCGTGAGAAAAAACATTCGATACCTTTCTTATCGACTCCGCATTCTTGAAAATCTTGTAAGGAAGCGTGAAAAACAGCTTCCCAATCCCCTTTGAAAAAAGTGTTCAGCGCCTGATATCGCAAAAATGTCACATTCATGGCTCTGTGAACGGCGATCAAAAACTTCTTCTGTTTCGCGGAAAGACATTGCCCCATTGCGGGTCATTCTCTGTATTTTTATCGCCTTCTCAATGGGGAGACTTCACACAAAATTAAGATTTGAGAACGTGCAATTCACGACTTGTTTTGCTCAGCATCTCTGGTCCGTTTTCGCGAACGACAAAGATATCCTCAATGCGGATGCCAAATTTGTCAGGATAATACAGCCCTGGTTCACACGTCACCACCATGCCTTCTTTTAAAATAGCGGGCACTTTTGGGGGCGGTGTTTTTTTAAATACGGACGTAATGCGAGGCTCCTCATGCACTTCCTTCCCCACTCCGTGTCCCAATCCATGGATGAAGAATTTCTCATCCTCTCCCAGTTCATTACGAACAAATTGATCGAGCTCTGTCACTTCTTTCCCTGGAAGAAATTGGGACAAAACTACCTCGTGAATACGGAGCACTTTTTCATATTTTTCTCTGAATTCTTTTGACGGTTCTCCGAGTGAAAACATCCGCGTCACGTCACTGCACCAGCCTTTGTGTTTCACTCCACAGTCGATCAGGATTGAATCTCCGACCCGTAAATGACGATCGGCCCTTGGTTCATGGTGAGGCTCTGCAGCTCCTTCTGTGAAGGCACAAATAATAGGGAAAGCGAGTTCAAACGCCCCCTCCTTGCGAAGAATATTTTCAAGTTTGTCCGCGACTTCTTTTTCACTTACCCCCTTTGTCAAAAGTTGTGGAACAATCGTTTCCAGTATCTCGTTCACATGTGCCTGTGCTTTTGCAATATATTGAATGCTCATTTTTCTTTTTCATTCTTTTTCCATTTAAAACCACCCTCTACTCGGTTCCGAATAAAGATGATAAAAAGAACCGTGAGGATAACAAAGTCAACGAGGAACTGGAATACGTCATCCCCTGTCATGGTTGCGGTAAAAAGGTTGTTCACTCTTCCTATAATAAAAATAAGAACGAGTGTGATAACAGTAGATGCCCACCCTTCCCATGTTGTGGGAACGAATCCATATCCTGTTTGTTTTTGTTTGAACCAGTATTTTTTCATGTGGAAAAATGGTACAAGAAAAGATCTTTTCTTTCAACAACGCTCTCTAAAACATGATTACAACTTGTCGTAATCGTGCATCACGAGCTGTGCGTTGATTCGTCGAATCAAGTCGAGAATAACCCCCACCACAATAATCATTCCGGCTCCAGAGATGAAGAGTGAGATCGCGTTTGATCCTCCTGAAATCCATCGTTCGAAGATAAGTGGAACCACAGCAACGGCTGTCAAAAAGGCCGCTCCCCAGAAACAAAGTCTCTGTGTTGTTTCGTCCAAGAACTTCTCGGTTTCTGGTCCTGGTCGGTATCCAGGGATGAATCCTCCTCGTTTCTGAATGTTCTCTGCCACCTTCTTTGGTTCGAAAACAATAGATACATAGAAGTATGTAAATCCGAAGATAAGCGCTCCGTAGAATACGTTGTACCAGAATGTTGGAGATCCTGGGTTGAGGTATTTCAATGAAAATTCTGCAATGCTTTGAAGCACTGGAGACGCAGATTGTGAGAAGAACTGTGCCAAGATAGATGGCAAACTCACCAAAGACACGGCGAAGATGATCGGGATCATTCCCGCTTGGTTTATTTTTAAAGGAAGAAAGGACTTCTGTTGTCCTCCAAGCCGTCGTGTCGCATACACCACTGGTACACGTCGATCGGCCTCTGACACGTAAATAATAAAGATTGTCAGTGCAAGCGTTGCAATAATAAGTCCGAGAATCACAGGCAATTCTGCCGCTTGAAACGCTCCTCCAATTTGCGTTGGAACCGTTGCCACAATACCTGCGAAAATCAAAAGTGAGATTCCATTTCCAATTCCCTTCTCTGTAATAAGCTCTCCGAGCCACATCATGAAGACTGTTCCTGCTGTCGCGACCACCATCATTGGGAGGATTGTTGCAACGTCAGTTACATCTACAATCGCCCCTCCTGGTGAGAACTTGTTGAGCAATGCCATCATTCCGTAACTCTGCACAAAGGCGAGTGGAATCGTAAGGAGTCGTGTGTATTGATTGATTTTCTTTTGTCCTTGTTCTCCTTCTTTCTTGAGATTTTCAAGAGAAGGAACCACTACTCCTAACAACTGCATGATAATCGATGCATTAATATATGGCGTCAGCCCCATAAGAACTATTGAGAATCTTTCCATCGCCCCTCCTGTAAGAAGGGAGAAGACCGCGAGTGCTGATCCTTGGTTCTGATTTTCAAGAAGAAATTTAATCTTCTCTACGTCCGCCCCCGGTATTGTAATGTGGGCTGCGAGACGAGCAATAACGAGAACTAGAATCGTAAAGATGATTTTATCTCGGAGCGATTTTGTCGCCCAAATCTGTTTTAGTGTTTTTAATAGTTTCTCCATGCGTTGAAAAAATGCTCGATGACTGTACAAATTTTGGGAAGATTGGCAAGTTTTCTTTACCGAAAGGAGTCTTGACTTTTTCGGTGAAATATACTAAAAAGGGGGGTGTAGTTGTTCGCAAGTTTTAAATTTCGCGACCAATTCGTTCTTTTCTGGCTTCGTTAAAATATTGTTTATTATTTTTGGCAGAGTTTTCCTTGTGTTTCACAGGGGGTGCTCTGCTAAAAATGAATTATAAACCTTAAATTGTAAGCATATGAATTCGAACATGTTTTTTCCAAAAATCAATTTTTCAAGACTTTCGAAAATAAAGATTCGACCACTTCTTCCGGACACAACCGAAAATATTTTCCCAAACCTGGAGAGAATCTTTCTCTACGCACTCCTTGGAAATATTCTATTTATTGTTTTATCAATCCTCTCAACCAAGCCATGAAAAGAGGCCCTTCTTGTGTAAAAAACAGGGAGGGCTTTTCTTTTCCCTAAAAAACCCCCGAAAATTGTTTGACAGCTTTCAATTCTTTGCTACTATCCGCCAGCTTTCTATCTAAGAAAGCGTTTAAACAAGCTCTTTTTCATTTCGAACGCATGTCGGGTTCTTCTAGCAAGAATTCGATACAAAGAAAAAAACAATTATTCCTTTGAAGTCCTTGTCTTCCGGACAAGGTTTCAAAAATTTATTACATTCTAGTAAATTAAACTTTCTTTTGAGAGAGTTTGA